>Ga0255773_10004613_pt1 | contig 11636 bp, 6 predicted proteins | sample 011ome_17_FD_179971 | JGI IMG/M metagenome (GOLD analysis project Ga0255773, IMG submission 179971) | Coastal salt marsh microbial communities from the Groves Creek Marsh, Skidaway Island, Georgia - 011502XT metaG (version 2) | ecosystem: Environmental > Aquatic > Marine > Intertidal zone > Salt...
TCGTGATCGTCGTCATCGTTTTTAAACGAACGTCTCAAATTCCCATCTCTGATGTCTCTTAAAGTTTGTATTCGTTTCAATCGGAGCTCTTTCTCTCGCGCGCGTTTGCCCGTCGTTTTCGTCATTCTTTGTTGTGAAAGCATTTTCCTTCCTTTGTCTCCAATGGAAGGAAAATGGGTGGAAAAAAAAAACTCGCATGTGACATTCTTCACTTTTACTTGGCGAGTTTTACGTGCCTCCTCCTCGCGATGCAGTTCTTCGATGTGCGCAACGCGAGCGATGTTGTGATGTTCGCGAGTTCGAGGGGCAAGTTGCGAGAAACACCGCGGTATCAGAATTTGTGGGATTTGATCGTGAATAACGACGATATTTGTTTCAAACATGTGCTTCCGAGATTGAATCCAACGGATCTCAAATTCTTGTACGAGGTGAATACAGAGACGAGAGCGTTGGTGAAGAGATCGTCTCGCAAGAGGGAGTTGAAAAAGAAGTTTAATATTGAAGAGATGTCGTCGATATCGACGTTGGAGTTTGCGTGGGAGAATAAATCGTTGTGGTCGGGATACTTGTGGAATGAAACATCTTTCTGCATTCGAGTTGCTCTAACGAATAAACTCGAGTTGCTCAAGTGGGCGCGAGAGGAGAAACAGTGTAAGTGGAATAGATGGACGATTAATGCGGCCGCACGTCAAGGTAATCTGGAAATGGTAAAGTATTGCGTGGCAAATGAGTGTCCTGTCGATGAGTGGGCGTGTTCAGATGCTGCCGAAAACGGTCATCTCGAGTGCCTCAAATACTTACGCGAAGAAGCGAAAGCGCCTTGGGATTCGTCGGTTTTGCACTTTGCTCACGCGAAGAAACACCTCGAGTGTTTACGCTACGCCATCGAAAAGAAATGTCCGACATGGTCAAGTTACACAGAAAGACTGAAGGCATTAGAGCAAAGCCAGTAAACGTTTTGTCGTTTTAAACACACACACACATACAACGCGTTATTCATTCAATCGACGACCGCGCTCTCGCTTCGTGTCACACGTCCAACCTCTAATCGAGAGAATTCGGTAGAATTTTGCCTACTTTTTCTCCATTTTACGAGAGAGAAAAAGAGACCTCTGTGTAGTATACACACGCGATATATATGCGCCAACTTGGCTACGTTTTGAGAAGAAGTCAAAGTTTCAGCGGCGCGATGACGACGACGACGACAACGCGTACGATGCCGACTTTTTCTTTACTCTCTTCTTCTTCTTCGTGTGTGTCGTCTGCTTCTGCGTCGAAGAATGGAAAAACGAAGAATTCAAATGCAAAACTTTTATTCAATTCTGTTTTTGTTGCAAAGATGACGACGACGATTTCGAAGACGAAGATGAAGAAGATTACCGGTGGGTGTCTGCGCGCTTTGTCGTCGCTGTCTTCCTCTTCAGAAAGGAATTTGCCTTCGTCGAACTCACTTCAGGTCGCGACTGCGTTTGCGAATTCGATCGAAAGCTCGTCCAAAGCGGAGAAAATTTTACGAGATTTAGCACAAAAAATCTCGGAAAGCGATCGATTATACTACGACGAAGCGAAAGAAACACTCACGGACGGAGAGTACGACTTGTTACGGATGAAATTTGAAGCGGTGGAGAGAAAGTTTGAAGAGTTGCGAGGGAAATTTGACGACGGGATGTACTCGCGGGTAGGGAGCGGTAGGTTGGCGTCTTCGTCGTCGAATTCATCCTTTGAGTATAAGAAGTATAAACATTTGTCGCCGATGCAAAGTTTGAAGAACGCGTTTAACGCGGACGAGGTGAGAGAGTTTGACGAGAGGGTGAGGAAGAGCTTGGTTGAAGTTTTGCCGGCGGCGGCTTTGCAAAAAGTAGAGTACTGCGCAGAATTGAAAATCGACGGCGTTTCCGCGAGTTTGCGATACGAAAACGGGAAACTCGTCCGCGCGTTGAGTCGCGGGGACGGCGAGTTTGGCGAAGACATCACGAGACACGTGTTGAGTTCTTCATGTCGAGACGTACCGAGAGAATTGGGTGGAGAAGGATCGTCCTACCCGGAAGTCTTTGAAATTCGCGGCGAGGTGTACGTAGAAGAAGACGCTTTGGAAAAAGTCAACGAGAGGAAAAGTGCAAACGGAGAAACACCGTTTAAAAATGCGCGAAACGCCGCCGCAGGGGTCATGCGCATGAAAGAACAAAACGTAGACGTTCCTTTATCGTTCATTCCGCACGGTTGGGGGACAGAAGGAGGAGACCGCGCAGAATTGTTCGAGACGCAAATTGAATTTTACGAAAAGTGTCAAAAGTGGGGGTTTTCCGATTTATGTTTGACCAGGAGCGCGATTTCCTCTGATTTGAACGAACTCTTCGCGTTCCACGCGAAAACGTACGATTTAAGAGACACGTTGTCGCATAAAATCGATGGCGTCGTGTATAAAATAAATGAAACGCGTTTGCGCGATCGGATCGGCTCCGACTCGAGAGCACCAAAATGGGCCATCGCGCACAAGTTCGTCGCGGATGTTGCGATAACGACGTTGAAATCCATAGAAGTGCAAGTAGGACGAACCGGCGTGTTGACACCAGTAGCTATATTAGAACCGTGCGAGTTGAACGGAGCAACTATACGTCGCGCGACGTTGCACAACTTTTTCGAAATTGAACGCAAAAAGATTCAGATTGGCCAAGACGTCGTCGTCGAGAGAGCCGGGGACGTCATTCCAAAAATTATTCGCGTCGCCACTGACGCTGAACGGATAACGAGTGAAGAAAACGCGAAAGAGGCATCCTCCTCTTCTTCGTCTTTGGGAGCAGCGCTAGGTTTATCGTCATCGTCATCAACGTCGTCGTCGTTAAATCTGGGCGGCGCTTCTGCCTACGCCGCGCCGATGTTGTGTCCGTGTTGCAACTCGCTCGTCTCTCGAGACGCCGAGGACGGCATGGTTATTCGATGTAACGCGGGTTTGAAGTGTCCAGCGCAGAGAACCGCGAGGACGACGCATTTTGCCTCTAAAAAAGCCTTAGACATTCGCGGTTTAGCTGAAAAGCAAATCGAGAAACTCTTTGAGACGAACGCCATCGAGCGCACGTCGGACATTTTCACGTTGGAGGAAAGATTTTACGGACCGAATAGAAACGAGGAAGAAATGCCTCCTGTTTGGGCGCGTTACGAAAACCCCGCGCAAAAGAAAAAGCACGAGTTTACAAAAAACGCGCTGAACATGTTCGCTGCCATCAACGACGTGAAAACGAACGGCGTTCAGCTGGCAAAATTCATATACGCTTTAGGAATACCGTTCGTCGGCGAAGCGACGGCGAAGGAACTCGCGAAAACGTACAAAAGTTTAGACAAGTTCAAAGAAGCGGCGGAGCGTTATCACGAAACTGGGAGTAGCGCGGACGAAGAGAGCGACGTCGACGAGAAGAACGGCATCAAAATCTCTCTCGAAGCTGTCGAAGGCGTCGGCGATATCGTCGCGAAAAGCATCGCCAACTTTTGGAGCGAGCCGAACAACGCCAACGAGGTGAAACGAATTCTGGACAACGGCGTGAAGATTCTTCCCGTTTTTGGAGGCGACGTGTCATCATCCTCATCCTCATCGTCAAGAACGAACAACAACATAAACAACAACAACAACAAACTCTCCAATTTAAAAGTCTGCATTACCGGCACGTTCACTTCGAAATCGCGTTCCGAAATCCAACGAGACATCGAACGCCTCGGCGGTTCCGTCTCCAACGCGCTCGCGAAATCCACCGATATCCTCTTAATCGGCGAGAACCCCGGTAAGAGTAAACTCGAAAAAGCGAGAGAGATTGCGAAGAGTAAAGGAGGCCGCATCGTACTCGTGGAAGGTTTCGAGCAATTTCAAAAGGACTGGTTAACCACGATGGAGGAGGATCGGGATGATGATGATGATCGGGAGGAATAATGAAGTTTTAGAAAGCACAGCATACTAGTAGCATATATAGTTTTGTAGTTAAAAGAACGGGAGGAGCTATCTCGCGTCGTCGTCCGCTGCCTCTGCCCCCGCTTTATCATCTAATTCCTTGAACCGCCTCCACAGTTCGTCGTTCTCGCCCATGCGGCACGTGATGGAGCGCTTCGCGTAGTGCTCAGAGTCTCGTTCGATGTTTTCAATCACGTCGTCGAGAAGGTGCGCGCGCTCGGCGCTGACGCCGTGTTCCACAGACACGTTCGTGAAGTGGACGTGAAAGTGATAAAACTGCGGCGGGTAGTGCACGAATATCCTCAAGCTCTCGTTGGCGAGCCCGTACGTGTTTTTGATCACCTCCCTGCCCTTTTTCGCCATGGCGCGTAACATCGGCAGGTGCGCCGCTCTTAAGTCCCGCAGCGACCGCACGTCTTTTCTGTGACACAATCCGAGACAGTACAGCTCGCGCGTTGAAGGATGGTTCATCCACTGTTCTTTCGGCGTCGTCTTCGGGTCAGGGTGCGTCGTCCACTTCGGATCCGTGTTCAAGAGAAACCCGTCGTTCACGTCGTCGTCGTCGAAGAGCAATCGTTCGAGTTCTTTCTCTTTGTTCAAAATCTTGTGCACCCACCCTATCGCACTTGACGGGATCGCCTCGATGTACGGCAAATGCGCATTTTCGTACGTTTTTGGGTTCTCGCGGAAGATTACCGGTCTCTGCGCTTGGTTGCGGCTTATATGTTTCGCCAGGAGCTTCGCTTTTGCTTCTTTTGATTCATCTTTCAAACACCCGGGGTATAAGACGTCCACGGACACATACGGGGCGAAAAACGTCTCGGATGAATTGTTCACGACGCCGTGGTAGTACCCGTACTCCATCCCTGAGTACGGCATGCGTTCGTAAAGCGTTATCGCGTCCGCGAGTTGGTCTAAATCGTCCAACGGTATCGGCGGTCGAGAAAGCTTCAGAACGACAGATTCTTCTTCTTCTTCTTCCATCAATCCAGGGAAGGTGCCTAACAACGCGACGACGTTGTTGCCCCCAAAGCTCGAGGAGTCCTTGCCATCGTTGAGAATTTTCGAAACTTTGAACCCTCGCAAGGTTTGGAGTTTCTCCGGTAATTTTACCGTTGTCATCGAAATCCTTCGTTTTGTCTCATCGTCATCATCATCATCATCATTCAAAAGTGCGTATCACACGTGTGATGAGATTCGTGACAAGTCTCTCTTCCTTGCCATTTTTTTAAGTTTAGGGTTTTCATAGTAAACCCTAAACTCATCGGGTTTCAATTTTTCTCCTCCCTTTCCTTTTTTGCTTTACTCTCGTAGAACTGATTTACTGCAGCAGATACTACACAGAGAGTATTTTATATTGGTGCAAAAAACAACACACTTACGACGATTGATTCATAAAGTCCTCCTCACTTTTAAGTCGTTTCTGCCGTGTCACGTCATGCGGTGCAAGAACTCTTTTATTCGTGCGTTTTTTAAAAGCACAAACGGGGAGACTTTGTTCGTGTCGGGGAAGAATTTCATCTCAAAGTCGTCTACGTCGTCATCTCGAGTAAAAGTTCGAAATGAAATCTTCGTAAACTCAAATAAGATGAACAACTTGAACAACAACAACGGGAGGAAATGTTTTACCACGACGACGACAACAAAAAACGCGTTGTCTGAATCGTTTTTGTCGTCTCCCGGTGGTTCCTTCTCTCTCGGGGCAATGAAACGATTGCTGCTTTTCTCATCCGGAAGAGATTCTTCTTTTTCTTGGAACGCTTTGAAGAAGAGAGGAGGGACTTTGACGACTACGAAAAGAAGATTCAGCGGAAGCGGCGCAAACTCTCCGTCGTCGTCGGAAAAAGCCTCGAAAAAAGCCGCGGAGAACGCGGCAAAAGCGGACCAGCTTTTAAAAGCGTCGAAGAATGGTAAACTTGGTAATGGTAACGGCGGTACGAACAACTCGAACGGGAGCACCGGGAACACGGCGCCTCCCGGCGGCGGCAATAATAATAATAAGAAAGGCGGCGAGAAGAAGAGCAACAACAACAACGAGAGCGATGAGAAGCCAAAATCGTTCGCGGAGCTTTTGCAGTCGCAGCAAGTCGCCGGGCAGTTAGGTTTACTTCTTTTGCTCGGCTTGGGGGTGTCCTTCTCTCGAGCCGGGCAATCGGACGCGAGAGAAATCTCGTTTCAAGAATTCAAGACGAAACTGTTGGAGCAAGGATTGGTCGATCGAATCGAAGTGTCCAATAAATCCACCGCGAAGGTTTTCTTAAAGAATAAAAGTGGAGCGAGCTTGTTGTCGAACACGAGTGGAGGATCCGTCGCGGATGGCTTCGATTCCGGAGGAAGTTTCGGAACCGCTGGACAAAATCAACAACAACAACAGAATCAACAAACGCACAAGTTTTCCTTCAACATCGGTTCGTTAGAAACGTTTGAACGGAAAATGGAAGAAGCTCAAGAACTCATGGGCGTGGAATCGTCGAAATTTGTCCCGGTGACGTACGTCTCAGAAATGTACTGGCAAGGCGAAATCTTGCGCGCGTTGCCGACGATTGCCATTTTAGCGGGATGGTTGTACTTTATGCGCAGAGGCGCGGTTGGCGGTATGGGTGGAATGGGCGGTGGCGGTGGTGGACCGGGTGGAGGTATCTTTAACGTCGGTAAAGCGACGATCGCGACATTGGATAAAAACGCGCCAAAGGTGATGTTCAAAGACGTCGCCGGGTGCGACGAGGCAAAGAGGGAAATCATGGAGTTTGTCGATTTCTTAAAATCACCGGAAAAGTACGAAAATTTGGGCGCGAAGATCCCGCGAGGTGCTCTCTTAGTCGGTCCGCCGGGGACTGGGAAAACTTTACTCGCAAAAGCTACGGCGGGTGAATCTGGCGTTCCGTTCTTATCTATTTCCGGTTCCGACTTTATGGAAATGTTCGTCGGCGTCGGTCCTTCGCGAGTTCGCGACTTGTTCGCCAAAGCCAAGGAGCAAAAACCTTCGATTATTTTCATCGACGAAATCGACGCGATTGGCCGACAAAGAGGAAGAGGTGGTTTCGCCGGCGGCAACGATGAGCGAGAAAACACGTTGAATCAGTTATTAGTCGAGATGGACGGTTTCGGGTCGACTCAAGGCGTCGTCATTCTCGGAGGGACGAACCGTCCGGACATTTTAGATAAGGCGTTGTTGAGACCGGGGAGATTCGATCGACAAATTACCGTCGACCGACCGGACGTGAAAGGTAGAGAGCAAATCTTTCGAGTGCATTTACAGAAAATTACGTTAGATGGACCGGTTGCGGATTATTCGGAACGATTAGCCGCGTTAACGCCTGGATTTGCGGGCGCGGACATTGCCAACGTCTGCAACGAAGCCGCGTTGGTCGCCGCGCGGGATGCCGCGGAATTCGTCGTCTTGGAACACTTTGAAAGAGCGGTCGATCGCGTCATCGCTGGTTTAGAGAAGAAGGAAAAAGTCATCTCTCGGGTGGAACGAGAAACCGTCGCCTATCACGAAGCTGGTCACGCCGTAGTCGGTTGGTTCATGGAACACGCCGAGCCTTTGTTAAAAGTCTCCATCGTCCCGAGAGGTTCCGCAGCCTTGGGGTTTGCCCAATACCTCCCGAATGAAAACGTTTTAGCGACCACGGAACAGTTAAGCGACATGATGTGCATGACGCTCGGTGGTCGCGCCGCGGAAGACGTCATGCTTGGAAAAATCTCCACGGGTGCGCAAAACGATCTCGAAAAAGTCACGAAAATGGCGTACAACATGACGGCGGTGTACGGCTTGAACCAAAAGATTGGTTTACTCTCCTTTCCGAAAGGCGACAACGATTTCAAATCGCCGTACAGCGAAGACACCGCTCGAATGATTGACGAGGAAGTTCGAGAGTTAGTAGATAAAGCGTATCTGCGAACGGTCGCGTTAGTTCGAGAAAAAAAAGCCGTCGTCGAAAGTTTAGCGAGAGCGTTGTTAGATAAAGAGGTGTTGCAAAGACACGACTTGGTCAAAGTCTTGGGCGAGAGGCCGTTTAAATACGAAGGGCAACAAAACATCGACATCTTAAACCAAGGATTTAGGGACGAAAAGTTGTTGCCGAAAACTCCCTCTTCTTCCGAAGATGCGGCGACGAATGATAACGACGAAGACTCAAAGAAGGAAGACGGCGACGCGAGCATTCCAGTGACTCCCATTCCCGTCGTTTGATGAGCGAAGAAAAAAACTACGCCGCGCGTTGTATTGTACACTATTATTATATCATTATAATTAAATAAGAATTGTTATTACTACAAGCAAGAAAATATAAGAGCTACTACTTACACTTCGTCCGCGACTTCATTCACGGTCCTCATCGGCGTCGGTGGCGGCACAATCACCGCCGCTATCCTCGAGAACAATCCTCTTCTCTCTCCTCCTCCTCCTTGTTGCAACCGCTCTCTCTCCATCTCCATCATCCGCATCTGCCGCATCCTCCTCGCCTTCTTCCCCGTCGGCGTCGTCGCGCTTCCCTCGTCATCTAAATAATACTCGCTCTCTAAATCTCTCGCCGTGTTCTTCACCACCACCAGCTCCTTGTGCCCCGTGTTCACGTCCGCGTGTCTCTCAAACGCGAAGCGTTTGCACTCGCCCAAGACAATCTCGCACGTCGTGAACACTTCGCACCCCTCTAACATGTGTCCTCCGCACACTTCTCCGTTCGCATCTGCAACCGCCACGTGCACGTGCATCCCGTTTTTCGCGGATAACGTCCCCGTCATGGAGACGATTTCAAACCGTTCCTCGGTCAGTTCGGCGACTTCGTTCGTGTTCGTTTGCACGGACGACGCCAAGCGAATCTTTGCTTTTTGTAACGACCCTACCGCGGTGATTACGATGCCGGCTTGGATGTTTTTCAACTGGCAGAATGATTCCAGCTCTTTTTTCACGTCCTGTTAATAGTATTTTGTTTACACACACGCACAGATTAAGAGAGAGAAAGCGTCAGACGAAAGAAGCGAGCGATGTCATCCGTCGGATGAATTTGATCATCTCGAACGGATGAAAAGAGATGATGTTAAGAGAGAGAATACTACCATAACGACTCGTACGACTAAAAACAACACCAACGAAAAGCAACAGCAGCAGATGTCGTTCATAAGAACAACGCGATACAAACAAAGAGCAAAACGCGCACTTGACCGGGCTTCAACCGGAACGGATGAATCTCCATCTTATTCTTTTTTTAATTCTTCTTTCGAGTGGTGTTTGAACTGTTTTTTTTGACGATTTTTTTTGGTCAAAATTTTTTTTTTTAGAAAAAAGACGAGTGAAGGACGACTTTTACTTTCATCAAATATCTTTTGCTCTGAGTAGTAGGAGTAGTAAACTAATAGTATTCTTTTAGTAACATGAAACGCGATTTAAAGCACGAGACGACTACTGTATCTGCTATTGCACGTACTGCTCTGACTAACGAAACGCCTCGGGAACGATGGTTTCGAACGACTCTTTGGCGTTGTCTTTTTTATTCTTTTCGTTTTTTACGTCTTCCACGTTTACTACTGCGTGGTTTCCAAAGTCGTTGTTACAAACGAGCGCCGCCGCAACCCACTCGCCTAACAGCGCGTGGTAGAGCAAACCTCTCGCGCCGACGGCGGTGACTGCGAGTACTTTTTTTACCGTCGTTGATGTTTTTTTTGGGAGAAAACGACTTCGAGGATGATGATTTTGGTCGCTTTTATTAGTTGTTGTTGTTGGAGTATCGAATTGAACGATTTTCGGGAATCTGCCGGCGGGGGTACGGGTTCCGTTGACGCGGACGCCGTACGCGACGGTATCGATGTCTTTGATCGAGAAGAAATTCTTCTTCTTCTTGCTCGTCGTCGTCTGAATCGTCGTCGCTTTAGGGTACACTTTTTCGTTCAATTCGCGCAACAAGAAATCGATAGTTTCCGGAGTGTTTGGGAAAGAAGTTTTCGCGGCTTCCGTGGAGTAATACCCAGCTTTAGCGGCATCTCCAGGTTTCACTTTCTCGCCTCTCTCTTTCGTCGGTCCAAACATCGCTTTGGTTTTTTGAAACGGAGAGAGATAGTGCGATCCGAGAATGCCCGGCATTTCCCACTTTTTTTCTTCTTCGTCTTCTCGAACGAAACAGTTCTCGCGTTCCAACACGAGCGCTCGGCCGGCTTGGAGCTCTAACGTCCCTCCCGCTTTTTCGAACAGTTCTCGCTTCGTGGAGTCGTCGAGAAAGCCGTCTCGTAGAATTTCACCGCCGCAACACAATACGATAGCGTCGAACGACTCGTTCGCAATCTCCTCGAGACTCTCCACGCGTCGCTTCTTAAACGCGAACGAAACGTTCGCGTGCGCGTTTTTTGCCGCCTCGAATTCAATCAAAACTTTTAAAGCTTCCAAATACCTTTGCGCGTCCACGACGATGCCATTTTCGACAAAAAATCCACACGCGTTGTTGATGTTGTTTTCCTTGTTCGCATCTTCATCTTCGTCTCCTCCTTCTCCTTTGTTTCGTAATCGAAGCAAATCCACCTCGATTTCCTCTCTCTCGACAAAACGAATCGCGTCTTCTTCTTTTTCTTCACCATTAGCATTATTATCAGTATTCAAAACGTTCTTCCTGATGCCAATCGCATCCTTCTCCGTCCTCGCCGGTTTCAAACACCCAACCTTCCTAAACATCTTCCCTCTTTTCACGTCCCTCAACTCGCCGCTGAACCGAAAATCAATACCGCTCACGTTCAAATCCGGATCGACCATCATGTCTTCAATCTTTTGACACTTCTCCAACATCTCCAACGTCTTCGCGTACCCGACGGAACCGTACGGCATTTTTGACCCTTTCGGCGTTCTTTGATGTAACAACCCCGCGGCGATGGAGGACGCGCCACCGCGACCAGCATGTTCGGCGGCGAACACCGTCACGTTCACGCCATCGTTATTACTCTTCGTCGAACTGATAAATTCGCCTCTACTACACCGTCGTATCACGTTATACGCGCACGATAACCCCGCAAACCCCGCGCCAACAATTGCCACGTTCAATTTCTTTCTTTCGTTATCCTCCTCATAATTGCTACTCGTTTCCGTCGTCGTCGAAGATTCGTCGAACACATTTTTGTTGTTGTTGTTGTTGTTGTTCCTCACTCCAACAACTCTGTTGCTTCTTCTTCTTCTTCTTCTTCGTCTTCTTCTTAAACCACCGATTTGTTGTTGTTGTCGTCCCGTCGTCGTAAAAAAACTCCTCCTCGTCGCCATCTCTCTCTCTCTCTCAGCGCACTTTGCTCTTTCTTCTCGAAGAGGTGTTGCTGTTCCACCACGCGATCATAAACGCCAAGAAAAACATCATCAAGACGACACCAATCGCAACGTATAAATCCGAATCTTTCCCTCCTTTTAATCGAGGAGAGAAATGGTGCTGTTTTTTCGTCTCACTCGTCGTAAACGACTCAAAAAGTGTTCTCTTCGGTTTTGTCGTCGTCATTATATTACTCTTCGTGGTTTTCGCTCTACAAAAAGCAAAGCGCAGAGCGAGTTGTTGTTGTTCTTGTTGTGTGGGTAAGTACGTGTTTTTGTGAGAGAGAAAAAGAAGTTTTTTTTTTGTGTTTTTTTTTTTCTTGTTTGTTGTGTTGTTTCTGTGTTTGTGTGTTGTTCTTGTTTGTTGTTGTTGTTGATTTTTTCTTCTGTCTTTGCAATGATGAAAAATTGAAACAATTA
>Ga0255773_10004618_pt1 | contig 11633 bp, 15 predicted proteins | sample 011ome_17_FD_179971 | JGI IMG/M metagenome (GOLD analysis project Ga0255773, IMG submission 179971) | Coastal salt marsh microbial communities from the Groves Creek Marsh, Skidaway Island, Georgia - 011502XT metaG (version 2) | ecosystem: Environmental > Aquatic > Marine > Intertidal zone >...
GAGGTCGTGCAGATGATAAACCAGAAATAATAAAAAACAGAATTAAAGTTTATAAGAAACAAACACAACCTGTTATAGATTATTATAAAGATAAACTAATAACAATTAAGGCAAAAGGTGGTGAAGAAATAGAAGACATAGCCGCACTAATAATAAAACAGATTAAGAATAAAGATGAAAGAATTTAGATTTTTAAAAGAAGAATACTTACAAGAAGGCGTATATGACCCTGGCATATTTAAGGCATATTTTCTTGCAGGTGGTCCTGGTTCAGGTAAAAGTTTTGTAACAGCAGGTGCATTTGCAGGTCTAGGTTTAAAACTTGTAAATTCTGATGACATACTTACAAAGTATTTAAATGCAGAAGGTCTATCTTTAAAAATGCCTGAAAGTGAAAAAGAAAAAAGAGATGAACTTAGACAAAAGGCAAAGATTACTACGGCAGCCAGAACAGATTTATATTTACAAGGTAGATTAGGATTGATTATGGATGGTACTGCTAGAGACTATAATAAAATATCAGGACAACAAAGACTATTTAAATTATTAGGCTATCAAACAATTATGATGTTTATTAATACAAGTCTAGATGTTGCATTAGAAAGAAATGCAAAGAGAGATAGAAGCGTACCTCAAAATATAGTTAAAACAAATTGGAATACAGTACAAAGTAATATGGGCAGATTTCAAAAACTATTTCAACCTGCTAACTTTTTTGTTATTGATAACAGCAGTAGTGAAAAAGAATTAGTAACAACAACATTAAATAAAGCTGCAAGTATTGTAAGAAGAACTATGAATCAACCTCATGGGTTTATTGCTAAACAATGGATAGAAAGACAATTAAGGATTAAAAGAAGATGAAATTTTACAGACAATTAATAGAATCAATTATTGATATACCTAGAAAGACTTATGCACCAGGTGTATTTGATAACGCTGATACTGAAAATCCTAAACTAAAACAAAAAGTTTTAGACATGATTGACAAACAGATTAAAGAGTTTGAAAAACTTGCACCTGTTGTATCAACATCATTAATAGGTTCTATACTTACAAAGAGATATCGTAATGACGCTGATTTAGATATCAATGTTTTGTTTGATGTACCTGAAGATGAACAAGAAGAAAGAAGGGTACAATATTCTGGTTTACTAAAAGATATCAATGGTAAAAATGTACCTGGTACAGAACATCCTGTAAACTATTATGTCATTACAGACCCTAAAGTTTTAGAAAATAATAATAGAAAGGCAGATGGTATCTTCTCTATAAAAGATAATGACTGGATTAAAAAACCAGATGAAGATACATTCGAGCCTGAAAAGTATGAGGCAGAATTTCAAAAGAAAGTACAAGAACTTGATATTATAAAAGGCGAACTTAAAAGAGATATCATAGATTATCAAGAACTTAAACAATTAACAAACAATGATGTTTTAAATTTACAAGAATTAGTAAATGCAAAATTAGAAGAAATAGAAGATTCAATTAGAAGATTAAAAGAGATAGGTGATAAACTTACAAACGATAGGAGAGATATCTTTAGTAGAGAAATGACACCTGATGAAATTAGAGAGTTTGGTAAACAAAACAAACTACCTAAAAATGTCATCTATAAGATGTTAGAAAAATATCATTACATGAAGTTTTATAAAAAACTAAAAGAGATATTAGAAGATGATAAAATAGATGATAAAGAGATAGATGATTTATCAATACATGAGGCACCAGAACATTCTAAAGGAACTGCTGTGTTTACATTTGGTAGATTTAATCCACCAACAATAGGGCATGAAAAACTTATTAGAAAAGTTGCACAAACACCTGGTGATTTTAAATATGTTTATTTAAGTAAATCACAAGACACACAAAAAAATCCATTGACAGTTACACAAAAGATTCAGTATATGAGAAGTATGTTTCCACAACATAGAGGTATGTTTAGAATACCTAAAACAAATATGATATTAGATGTTGCAGTAGAACTGTATGATAAAGGTTATAAAAATATTAATATGGTTGTAGGTAGTGATAGAGTACAAGAATTTAAAACAATACTAAACAAATATAATAATGTAAAATCAAGACATGGTTTCTACGATTTCTTAGATATTAAAGTTACAAGTGCAGGTGAAAGAGACCCAGACGCCGAAGGTGCTACAGGTATGAGTGCAAGTAAAATGAGAGCTGCCGTTGTACAAGGCGATATGAAATCATTTGAAAAAGGTTTACCAAGAGGATTTAGAGGTGTTAAAGATTTATTTAGAGATGTTGCAGTAGGTATGAAAACATCATATAAAAAGGCACTAGCCGCTTCAAGAGACCATTACTTTGGTTATCAATATAAACCTGTTGCAAGTTTAGAAGATTTTGATAAGAAACAATTAAGAGACCTATACATTAGAGAAGTTATCTTTAATATAGGTGATAAAGTACATTATGTAACAGAGGATGTTCATGGTAAGATTGTCAGAAGAAGTACAAACTATATCGTACTTGAAGATAAAGATGATAACTTACATAAGGCATGGATATATGATTGTATACCTGAATCAGCAGATAAAGAGGTTGCAGTTAGAGAGTTTAACTTAGATGTAGATTATGGCTTTGAGGCTGTATCGGAGGGAGACATGAAAGAAAAGAAAAAATTGGCACAGGATCCTGATGTTAGAAAAGAACCAGGCACTCAGCCAAAGAAATATTATAAGTCATTGAGTAAAGATGTAAAACAAAAGAGGGCAGACTTCTTTAAGAAACAAGACACCACAAAACCTGGATATAAACCAGCACCAGGTGATGACAAGGCAAAGACTAAACTATCTAAACATACTAAGAAGTTTAGACAAATGTATGGCGAAGTAAGTCAAGAATCGTATGAAATAGGGGCAGATTATGCTAATCATACTAAAGAAATCACACCTGGCGAGACACCAGATGAGAAACCTGTTGATTCTAAAGACAGAACACCAGAAAATCCTCAAAACAAAGATGTAAAAAAGGATAAATATAGTATGAAATCATTCAAAGAATATGTAGAAGATGATATATATGCACATCTAGATGAAGAACTAGAGATTACAGAGGCAGAATATCAAGGGAAGAAAGTAAAACTTAACGACCCAATTAGAGGTGGTAGTAAGAAGTTTTATGTATATGTCAAGAATGATAAGGGTAATGTGGTCAAAGTATCTTTTGGTGATACAACAGGATTAAGTATCAAGAGAGATGACCCAGAGAGGAGAAAGAGTTTTAGAGCAAGACACAATTGTGATACTGCTAAAGATAAAACAACAGCAAGATATTGGTCTTGCAGAATGTGGACTGCTAGAACTAAAGTATCGGATTTAGACTGATGAAATATAAAGAGTTTACAAATAATTCATATGGTTTAGAGGCAAAAGAAGTGCCACCTAAACCTAGAACATATTCTGATGTAAAAGAAGACATAAGAATTTCAGACACAACAGGTAAAAAGAAAGCTTATGCAAAACGATATATAGATGTATATAAAGATACACATAGAGGGGCACCTAAAATAAAAGATGAGAGAGGTAATTTTTTTACTTTAAGTGGAAAAGATGAAAAACTAGTCGCAGATTTAGTGAGGGACAAATGAGCAGATATAGAGCAACAACAAGAGAACTTTTAGAACAAGTAAGAATGTATGAAGGTAAGATGAAAGACATCTACAGTATGGCTTTTGATGGTGATAGCGCTGAAACAATTGCAAAGAAACTTAAACTTGATGTTGAAACAGTTAAGAAAGTATTAGGTGAAGAAATTGCATTAGAAAAAGTTGAAAGAGTGCCTACTGGTCAATACATTGTATCTTATAGAACACAAGATGGTACAAGAAAGGCTAGAGTATTTGATTATAGACAACATGCACATGACTTTGAAAAGAAACTAAAAGGTATGGGTCTTAAATCAGAAGAAACTTTAAAAGAATTTAATCCTAATTTTGGTAAAGATACTAAGGCAGGTAGAACAAAAGAAACTCATGCAGATGATAAGAAAACAAAAGATGAAGACAAAGTTAAATCTCTAGAGAATGAGATTCAAAGATTAAAACTAGAATTAGAAAACGAAAAGAATGCTACTGTAAAACCAGAACCTAATCCTGATACAGGAGAAGTACCTCTAACAGTAGGTATTGCACACAAATATTTAAAAGACAAACAAGAAAAAGAAAAAGTTAAGAAAGAAGAACTAGAAGAAGCAACATTTAATCCAGCTATGGTTGCTAAACTTAAAAAGGCATATGAACCTTTAAGAGGAAAAAGAATTGCACCTGAACCTTTAATGAAAATATTTGATAAGATTGATAGTAATAAGGATGCTTTGATTACACTATACAAGGCAGATATACCTTTTGTTAGTACACTAGCAGGAAGTAGACTTTCTCAAAAACATAATTTAAGTCCTATGGATATTAAAAGAATTATATCTAAAGAAGAAGTGCAAGAAGAAGTAGAACTTACAGAATACTTTGCAACAGTACATTCAGACAAGAAACAAATCGCAGACTTTATTAAGAAAAACAAATCAGGTATTGATTATGTAGATGATGACGCTGGTGGCAACATAGAGTTTGAAGGTAAAGGTGCTCATGAACTTGCAGATAAAGTAAAGGCAAAGTTTGGCGTAAGAGTTACGAAAGAAAGTTTTGAACCATTAGAAGATAAATCATTAGATGAAATGTCTTTACCTAGCATGACTAGACCGCTTGATGTAAAATATACTTACACAAGAAATCCAGACGCTTTTGATAAGATACTTGCTGGTACAAAGACAGGCAAGGCAATGAAAAATATAGGACCTAAATTAAAAGGTGTTTATATATTAAGAGCTACAGGCCAACAACACATAGACTTCTTACAATCACTAAACAGTAAAGGTGTCATGCCTACTAATAAGATTTTAGGTGAAGAACTTGAAGAAGACACTAACAAGTATATCACAGAAAAAATAAAAGGATTAGAAAACAAGGCAAAGAAATCAGGCATGCCATATAGTATCTTGAAGAAAGTATATGATAGAGGTATGGCTGCATGGAAAGGTGGTCATAGACCAGGTGCGACACAACAACAATGGGCATTTGCAAGAGTAAATTCTTTTGTAACTAAATCATCAGGCACAGGGGGTAAGGCAGACAAAGACCTTGCAGATAAAGTAAGGGCGTCTAAGAAAGAAGAAATAGAAGAAACAAGACAACTAACAGACCCTAACAAAGAAATGATGGTTGTTAAAGATGGCAAAGTTAAAGTTATAAACAAAACTGAATTTGATAAGTATAAATCAAAAGGATACATAGCCGCTGAAGAAACAGAAAATGAGGCATGTTGGTCAGGTTATAAACAAGTAGGTATGAAAAAGAAAGGTAATAAACAAGTACCTAATTGTGTGCCAGAAGAACTAGATGAATCAGTAAAAGTAGAGGGTGGACCTCCTGCTAGAGATGATTCGGGAAAAATGGGACCAGGTTCTGGTGCTCATAATCATGGCAAGTCTTCAAGTGCAAGTCCTAAAAAATCAAGTGTGTCAAAGGCATTACTAAATAAAGATGGCAAACCATCTATGGGTAAATTAAAAAATGCTATTGATGATGTAAATAATACTAGAAGTATGGCAGGCAATAAATTTGATATTACTGATATAGAATATCGAGAAAAAGATGGTAGGAAATATTTAGATATAGAAGTACAAGAACCAGAAAAATTAAAAAAGGCAATACAATCTAAATATGGTAAGTCAGTTAAATTTGATATTGAACCAGATACAGGTAATGCAGAGGTTTATTTTGAAGAACTACAAGAGGCAGACTTAACAGACAAACAAGTTAAAATGGTAAAAAAAGTCGCAGACAAATTACCAAAAGATGATTTCAAAAAACGATATGGTAAAGACGCCGATAATGTTAAATTCGGAACTGCTACTAATATTGTTAAGAAAAAACTAAACATTGATGGCTACGAGGGTGCTAGAAACCTTGTGGACAGACTATTAAAACAGGAGAGAGGAGATGAGTAAATATCTTGAAACTAAAAAAGGTAGTCTAGAGGATATGGTAGCAGGCGTAACTGAAAACAAACAATCCGAAGATTACAAACAATTATTTAAGAAAGAACTTGAAAAGGCAGGCAAAGGTATCGGTGCAATGTCTGACCAAGAAAAGAAAGATTTCTTTAATAAGATAGATAAAAAACATAGTGCAAAAAATGAAGATTCTAAAAAGGTTCAAAAGATGAATGTTAAAAAATCTTCAGGCGAACCTATGGTCAAAGAGGAAGTAGAACTACAAGAAGGCGGTGTCAAAGACTTCTTAATGGATGTTGAAGATGACGCTGGTTCTATGAGTTTAAATGACTTAATCAAAAAGTATTATGGTCAAATGGGTTTATCTGCTCAAGAAATAAAGAAAATTTATTACAGAGTAAATGAATCAGTAAATGAAGAAGAAGAAAAAGAAACTGAAGAAGTTAAATCTTTAAGAGACACAGTACATGACATTTGGAATCAGGCTGCTAAAGATGAAGAACAAAGAGAAGATGAAGCTAAGTGGTTAAAGACTGAAGAAAAAAAAAGCATAACTGAAGAAAAAATTAAATGCCCTAACTGTGGTCATATGAATGACGCTGGGGCAGACAAATGTTCTAACTGTGGTTACGACCTTAGTAAGAAAGAAGGCAAACACGAAAAGAAAAAGGCTATGACAGGTTCACCTGCTACTAAAGTAGATACAAAACCTGAAGTAGAATTTGACGGTAAATAATGATAATATATTGTGATATGGATGGAGTCCTTTGCGACTTTGAGCGTCAATGGGCTCGCACCAATAAACTACCATTCTCAAAATTCTCATCACTTAATATGCATGATAGGTGGGAAAAAGTTAGACAGCATGGTAGTTATTGGGAAACAATACCATGGAAAGGTGATGGTAGAACATTATGGAACTACATCAAAAAACATGATGTAAGAATATTATCAGCATATTCTCAATCAGACCCCAACTGTTTACCAGGTAAGATAAAGTGGTTAAGTAAAAATGTATCTTTACCTAGGTCCAAACAACATATAGTTTTGAGAAATCAAAAACAACTATATGCCAAGAAAAATACTATATTGATAGATGATTATGCCAAGAACATTAGAGAGTTTAAGGCAAAAGGTGGTGAAGGTATAAGACATAAGACAGCAAGTCAAACAATCTCTGAACTTAAAAAACTAGGTTTATAGAGACAATTCTTTATAAATAGTATCATAGATTAAAAATGTGAGTACTTTAATTAACATTTAGAGGAGAGAATATAATGTCAGGATGGTTAAATACAGATACAGGAACATCTGCTCCATTATTTGCACTAGCACAAGTAGACTTAGCGCCTACAGCTGGTAATATGTCGGATGGTGGTTCAGCTGCTTCTGGTAAACTGTTTAATAACGCTACTGAAGATAACCTTGTTACCAACATAACAATTGGTCTTTTTAACCTAAAAGATGGTGAAGAAGAAAAAGGTGCCCACACTGGTTGGAATTTAAAAACAACTGGTACAGGTGGTCGTGCTTCAAGAGTAATCTATGAAACAGTAGTATGTTTGGCAAATAGTGCCGACGCTTAATACTAAATAATGATAAGGGAGACCTTCGGGTCTCCCACTTTGGTCCATGTGTATGCATGGAGTAGCATTCCCGAAAGGGTTTAGGAGAAAAAAATGGCAGATAAAAAAATAACAGCATTAACTGACCTAGGAGATTCATTAGCTTCAGCTGATTTATTTCATGTTGTAGATGACCCAAGTGGTACACCAGTTAATAAAAAGATAGCTGCTGAAGATGTTTTTAATAACATACCTTCATGGTTAGGTTTAAAACAAACTTCACAGACAGCAACAGCAGATGGTTCAACAACTATCGCAATCAATGTAACCACAGCAATAACAGAGATTGACGCTACATCAGCGACATCTACATGTTCATTAGCAGATGGTGCTGACGGTCAAGTAAAGACTGTCATCAACACATCATCAAGTGGTACAAATGCAGTTACAATAACACCTAGTAATTTAAGAGGGTACACTAACATAATCTTAAATGCAGAGGGTGAAACTGTAACACTATTATTTAAAAATAGTAACTGGAACATAATCGCTGGAAACGGTTATACAACATCATAATATATTATAGGAGTTAAATCATGGCAAAGACAATTGATGAAAAATTATTAATGGAAGAGAGAAAAACTTTAGAAGAAGACTATAAATCTACTGAAGAAAAAATAAAACTTATTGAAAAAGAACTAGGTAATTTAAAGAGTAATCTTAACGCTATCTATGGGGCGGTTCAACAAGTAGACAAATTGATAGTTATGTCGAAAGAAGGTAACAAGTCAAAGTCTAGATTAGAGGCAGACAAGGCAAGTGAAGTCGCTTAAAAAACATATAGAAGAAGAACAAGACTTGAAAGAGTTTGAAGAGGATTTGTTGGCACAAGAGGAGAGTGCCGATGAATCTGAAATTAACGAGGAAGACAAATGAAAACTTTTAAACAACATATCGCAGAGAGTGGTGTTAAAACAGCAGCTGCTGTAGGCACAACTGTTGATGGTCAGTCTATAGAAGACAGTCAAATCGGCGCTCATAACATACATGATGAAGATGTACTAAAAGTAGTTAATGGTTTTGTCGAAAGTATTTGTTGTAAGGAATATTTAAATCCGCAACATGCTGTAGATGAACTAATAGAAAAACTTGCAAGAGTAGGACTACATATGGATTGTCATTTAGAAGGTGACAAAGGTACACAAACTTGTGATGTTATAAGACATGGTGGCCGTTTTGGTAAAGATACAGATGGTTCTGATATCAATGATGATGGTATTTCTCATCAAAAAGAAGGTGGGTTAAAACTTGAAGTCAAACATGAAAGACTAGAAACAGGTTCATCTAAGGTATATGCAAAATTAGTATAAATTAAATAAGGTACATTATGGTTTTTGAAACAATTACGAATGATAATTGGCTTAGTTATGCAATGAAACATTATGATAACCCTACACTTGAAAAAGATGTAGAGTTTAATGATGATTTGAAAAGATTTAAATATCTAAAAAGATTATTTCGTAAATATGAATTGACAGGCAATATGAAAGTGAGATTAGCAGTTAATCACATTGTAGTATTACACAATGTCTTTAACACAGATTGTGCTACCACTTTATTATTGTTTAAGATAGACCGAGTGTATTGGCCTATCTTAAAGTCAATTTTAAGTTACTTAAACTATTTGTATCCTGAAGAATTAAAAGACATAACTGAAGATGAAAAAATTAAAAACATGCTAAAGGAATTATAATGGCAAGTAGAGCTGTAGATTTATTAATAACATATAGAATAATGAAATTATTAGTTACACCTTTTAATAAACAAGAGGCGTACAAATATGGTATTATAGATGATAAAGGTAAAGTTTTAAGACCATTTAGAACTATTACTGCTACAAAAGAAAAACAGTCATATACAATTCTTCACAGATTTGTTTTTAATTTAAAAAGAATTTTGCAAAAGGCAGGTCTAGGCGGTAGACTAGGAACTTTTGCTGTTGCCCTTGCAACACTAATAAGAGAACATAAAGAGTTTGAAAAACATCAAAAACTTATAGAGAGTACAGTAATAAAATATTTAAAACAAGAAAACTTGTATAGTGAAATACTACAAGAGGAAGGAGACATAGTAGGATATGTACCTTTAACAGATGAACCTGTTAATAGATGTTTCGGTATAGACTGTTATCAAATAGATGACACTATAGTAGAAGAAAAAGAATATGTCAAATATAAAGTATAAAGAATTTTTAAGAAAGCACACAACAGAAGACATTGTAAATAAAATGTCAGAAGAAGTAAGTGAGGCACCTTCTTGTCCACCAGCTGCAGGTGATGTAGATTTAAATACTAAAAACAGAAACTCTACGATTAAAAATCATATGTATGGTCCACTTAATGTGGATGAGCCTGGAGACTACTGGAAAAAGATTGCAGACAAGTGGGATACAACAGAAGAGGCTGCAAAGAAATCTCTATGTGGTAATTGTGTTGCATTTGACATCTCACCACGAATGAAAGAATGTATGCCTGGTCCGATAAGTGATAAGGATGGTCATCTAGGATACTGCTGGATGCACCATTTCAAATGCCATAGTGCAAGAACATGTGATACATGGGCAAAGGGTGGACCTATCGTAAAAGACAAAATATCAACTGAGTGGCAAGATAGAGCAGGAATGAATGAAGACGCCCCAACTAATTCTGTATCAGCAGGTGGTGTAGATATGGCACCTAATGCTAGACACCCATTATCAAAGTCATATAACAAATACAGAAAAGATAATGAAAAAGAAACATTAAGAAGAATGAAAAAAATAGGACAAATGGTCAAAGAAAATGATGACAATAATAATAACATTTTAAAAGGTGTTAATCAGACATTAGATTTATTAGAAAATAAAATAGATGAAGTAAGTGGCATAGATAATAAAATAGTATTTGAAGAAAAGAAAGAATATAAAACATTTAGTGAAAAATTTAAAGTAGGCAAATGAAGAAGTTTCAAGAACTAAAAGAGTATCTAGGTGGTTTTAGATTAGGTTCTTTTCCTACAATGAAACCTATGGCAAGTTTAGGTGATAAGGCACCAAATCAACCTGCTGGACAACAAAGTTTAGGTGTAGGTATTAATGCAGCTTATACATCACAAGCTGCTGGAACAATGAAACCTTTTTTGAAGGCACAAACAAACACAGTACTTAATAAGATTAAAGACAAATATAATTTAACAAAAGACCAACTTGCAGATTTAACAAGATTACCTATAAGTACACTAACTGCTATTTTAAATTCTACTACCTCACTTGCACAATATTTACCTATGGGTGAAGGATGGTCTAAAAAATATAAAGACAGTATCGACTGTAACAACCCAAAAGGTTTTTCACAAAAGGCACATTGTCAAGGTAAAAAGAAAAAAGAAGAAACGGTTTTAGAAAAGTGGTTTGATGAGGCAGAAAAAAGAGTGCCTAGAAAATATAAAAGTCAAGACCCAAAACAACATTCAGATTTATATACAGATGAAAACCCTAGAGGCACAATTAAGGGTTTAGGTTTTGTTGATGGTGCAAAGGCAAGACAAAGTATAAATAAAATTAAAAATTCTGGTAAAGAGCATAAACACAAAATGCAGGCTGCTATGGCAATGCACCAAAGGGCAAGAGTGGCAGCTGATAGGGCAAAAAATCCAGAAAGTAAAAAGAACTTGCACGCCGCTGAAAAGGTGTACAAGGCGTTCATTGAGAAGATGAAAAAGATAACCAAGGAGAGACAAAAAAATGATTGAAAAAATCAAGTCATTAATCTCTAGTGTTTTAGTCAAATTAGGACTTAAAAAAGCACCAAAAATAGAGAGAAAAAAGAAGATTAGAAGAAAGAAATCTACTAAATAGTATAGATAAACAAGGAAAGAACTAATGAAGAAAGTCATTTTTTCTTTATTATGTTTAGTTATGGTGCCACTTAGTGGTTTTGCAACTGACACGAATACACAATCAAACACATCCGGCAGTAATACAAATATTAC
>Ga0255773_10004619_pt1 | contig 11632 bp, 11 predicted proteins | sample 011ome_17_FD_179971 | JGI IMG/M metagenome (GOLD analysis project Ga0255773, IMG submission 179971) | Coastal salt marsh microbial communities from the Groves Creek Marsh, Skidaway Island, Georgia - 011502XT metaG (version 2) | ecosystem: Environmental > Aquatic > Marine > Intertidal zone >...
TGTCCAAGAAGTGATATCCATTCATTTCATTGGCTTGTGCGATACAATCATAGTGCATAGATAAACACTTGTTGATTATAAAAGGAGGGTATTTCTTTTCCCATGTTAGGTCCTCACTATCTAACAAGGGTTTCTTTTCAAAATTAATTGCGTTTAAATAATCTTTCAATTCATACATAATTTAACCTTTTTGGAGCGGGCAATGGGAATCGCACCCATGACTTATCCTTGGCAAGGATATATTTTACTCCTAAACTATGCCCGCTTATCACTATTTAAATTTACAACTGGCCATAATTTCAGTTAGACAGGCGACCATATTTATCTCTTGGTCGGCAACAAAGGCTGCCTTGTACTGATAACCAGCTATAATTAAAATTGCTTGAGGTATTGAATTTTTATCAAGTGCCTCGTACATAACATCATAGATACCTCTGAAAAGAGAGGCAGGTTCTTTGTCAATATTATTAACAACCCACTTTCTCATATCATTAAATTTTTTATCTTTTAATGTTTTGACAAGTTCTTTATTATTAGCCTCTGATAGACTAAACAATATACCACTATCAATCTTACCTCTTACAGAATATCTTTGAAGTTCATTTATAGTTCTACGAAAATCAGGATAATATTTCTGTATTAGTTCAGCTAAAACCTTTTTATCAAACTCAATGTTTTCATCTGTTAACAGATTAGACATTCTTTCCATAAAAGACTTAGCAGTTTTTACCTTTTGACCATTTTTGATAGTAAAATCAATAACGGTACATCTACTATGTAAAGCAGGTATAATTTTATTCTTGTAATTACAAGTAAATATAAATCTACAATTGTTGTAAAATGTTTCAATAAAATTACGCAAAGCAGGTTGAACACTATCAGCATTCATATAATCTGCCTCGTCTATAATTACTACTTTGTGATTAGATGTTTCGGTAAGTGATACAGTAGAAGCAAAGTTTTTAATCTTGTGCCTCAATGTATCTATTTGTCGGCCTTCGTCTGAACCATTAATGATGATATAATCAGCACCAAGTTCTTCACATAAGGCACGAGCAACAGTTGTTTTACCAGTACCGGCAGTACCAGATAACAACAGATTTGGTATTTCTTTTTGAGATAGAAACTGACTAAAAGTTTCTTTTATATCCTGTGATAGGATACAATCTTCAATCTTCTTTGGCCGATACTTTTCGACCCACAAATACTCTGACATAATATAAACTCCACTTTATTCATTATCTTTAGGTTTCACAATTTCATAAGATATATCATAGCCACCTTTTCTATCACTAAACCAATCGTCTTCTCTATCATAATCAAATTCTGCTAGAAAATCCATTAGTTTATCATCTTCTTCGTCTGTTGGTGGATTACCAATCTTTTCTGGTCCTCCCCATTCATCACCAAGATGTGATATAATTTCATTGAATCTTTGGACGGAACCAAAGGTTTCAATGGCAGCTTCTTCAGGTATGTCATATGTAAAATGACTATGTACTGAATGATACTCTATTTTTTTAAGTTTAATGTCTGGCATTAAAACTCACTATCTGGTTCCAATGCAATCCAGTATTGAACCTTTTTATTTCTGTTTACAAAGTGACTAATCTTTTGTGATGAAATTGCAACATCATAATCATCTGTAATCATTTTAAAGTTCTCAACTTTGAAATAAGCCTTAAAAGTCTTATCAGTTTCGCCTACATCAATTGAGTATTCGTTTGATGATTTGTTCTTCTTATCAGTAGCAATCATGTGGATTTTACTACCGTTACCAACTACTGCAACATCAACTAGATTTAGTGTTGTAGCCGCCTTCATAAGTTTTGCAAAGCTTTCCTTTTTAAAAGTGAAAGATACAAAGTTATCTGGCATTGTAATTGATTTTGTTGGAGATACAATTACTGATTTGTCAGCAAAGAAATATTTAATATTTTGTTTAGATTTTTCTTCGTTGATTTGTACATTTGTACCACCATTGAATTTAAGTTGTGGACTATCAAACAATTCAATAGACCTCAAAAATTCAGGTAAGTCATAGATAGCAAACTCGCTATCAAACTCCTCGTTTACCTCAGCTTGTGCTAAGATATTCTTCATTGTAGATATTGTCTGTACTGTTTTTCCAGGTTTAACCAGAATATTCTGATTAATATTAGAAAAGTTTTTTAGTACATCAATAGTATCTGTTGAAAGATTCATAATATATTTCTCCTATTTTTAATTGGTCAAGTATTTCAACATACTCTCTGGTGACGATTCACCATATGGGTCACTAGTCAAATTATCACATTTTCCTGGCTCTTCAAACAATGCCTCAACGACACCATCATTTACAACCATAGAATATCTCCAAGACCTTTGACCAAACCCTTTGTCATCTTTACAGACAAGCATTCCCATTAACCTTGAAAATTCACCTGAGCCATCTGGAATCATTTTGCAATTTACAATATGTTCTTTTTCTGCCCAAGCATTCATTACAAAAGAATCATTAACTGACATACAATAGATTTCGTCAATGCCTCTTTCTTTGAATTCATTATATTTGTTTTCATAACCTGGTAATTGTTTACTTGAACAAGTAGGTGTAAATGCACCAGGTAAACCAAAGACAATTACTCGTTTGCCTTTAAAAAAGTCATCACTTGTTTTAGTAACCCATTCGCCAAGTTCTCTTACTTTAAACTTTACATTAGGTACTTTATGTTTCATTATATATCCTTTTTAACTAATTTTGGAGCGGAATGATTGTACTGCCCAAACTTCTCCTGGTTGGAAACCAAGTGTTTTACTTTTAAACTAATTCCGCATTTGTTCATGTGTTACATTATATAGTAAATGGCCGAGAAAGTCAAGCCTCCTTCGGCCATTCATTTAATTATTTTGCACCTAGTTTCCTATTGTGCGATTTCGCTGTATAGTTGAGATTTTCCACATCATTTAGACCATAGTTTCTAACTGAAACAAAATGGTCTATTTCTTTACCATTAAGTGTTTCTAGGTTTTCAGTAGGATATCTTTCGTAAATATCACCATCATACTTTTGTTCCACTTGCATTTTGGTAAACTTGTCAATCTTTCTAGGATTTTCTGTTACAATAACACCTTCATTGACACACTCATCCAGTATTTTATTAAAAGTAGTTATAAACAATCTTTCTCTACCTCTTAAATCAATTTCTGTTGAGTTTTTATGATATACATAAAAAGTTTGTGGTTTAGCATCAGCCACTTTATAGACAGTTCTACCTTTTTTATCAGTAGAAGCTATAAACTGACTTTTATCTGCCAGCATTTCTTTTACTGAATTAATAACCTTTTCCAAATAAATCTCTGGAGATTGTATTTGTTTTAACGGTATATTATAGTTTACATTCTCACTATTTGGTACAGTATTATCTGTTAACATGGATGTAAATAAAAATAAATCTCTAAAAACTTCTTTTGATTCGATTTTGTCAATTAGTTTTTGAGATAAATGTTTTGAAATCCATAAAAACATTCTGTCGAGTTGTATTAACTGTTCTTTAATTTTTTCATCTTTTGCATTATACATTGCTGTTAAAGATGTTTCAGAACCTGGTTTACCGTTTCTTAAATAATGTAAGTGTTCTGCGATAAATCTTATATCACCTTTTTTTTCTAAAGCATATTTTTCACCAGAAAATACTTTACCACTTAACTTTTTATTTAAAGCCACAACACTAGGATGTGAAGATAGTCTATTAATATGATATGAAATAGGCGTCAATGTAACACTTCTTTTTTCATTTTCACTCCAAGGTTCACCCTCGTTAATAGCTATAAGTGATTGAACAACACTCACAATATTACCACCAACTGCAATCGAAAGTAATACTTGGTGTTCATCAACTTGTTTTTTAGTATCTGTATCCAAATCTTTATAGAACACATTACTTTTTTCATCACCATCAATATTTAAATTGATACCTAGTTTATTTGTCATAAAGCCTACAATTGCAAACTTTAATCTGTTTTGTCCGTCTAGTACAATATCAGTAGCGCCTAAAGTTTTCTTTTCAATTAACCAATCTACCATTTCTTCCCATAAATTGGCAAGATTTGGTTGTTCATCTTTTTGTTGATTGATATTTGAAATTAGAAAATCAATATTACATACTAAAAATCCTTGAATAGCGCCATTTGTAGAAAGTAATCTATTCAAATAAGACTTAGCTTTCTTCTTATCTCCAGCTGTCCATTTTTTTTCTTGTTCTAACCTTTGTAACCATTTTGAAAATGCAATCCATTTTCCGGTTCTAAAGTTATCTGATATTGTTCGTAAATTTGTTAATGCCGTTTTGACATATAGGTCTTGTTGTATCATATAATTCTCCTTTAGTTAAATAGTTTTTTAAACTATGATACTGTTTTATGTCAACTGATTGGTCGCAACCAATTTTGCTGACAAGATTATTTATAATATCATAAATGCCGAGGAAAGTCAAGCCTCCCTCGGCACCTTAAATTTAGCAGAGCCACCAAATCAAACGGTGGTTGCAAAACAAAAACTATTTAATAGATATAGTTCTTGCTTTCTTGTGGTCTGGTACGATTTTCTCTAAAGATACTTTTAGTAAACCATCTTTAAGTTCAGCACCTTTGACCTCGACATCATCTGCAATCGTAAAAGATTTTACGAAGCTTCTTTTAGCAATGCCTTTGTGTAATACGCCGTCATTGTCTTCCACTTCTTTTTCTTCTTTTGATTTTACAGATTCAATTTTTAGGATATTATCCTCATAATTTACTGTAATGTCTTTTTTACCGTAACCTGCTAGAGCCACCTCAATGTCATATGATAAAGAACCTGTCTTTACTATATTGTATGGTGGATAATTACTAGCCGTCATTGATGGTAGTTGAGTTGTCAACATATCGAAATGGTCGAACATATCGTCAAACCCCACCGTAAATGGTCGTAGTCCAGTAAAAATTGAATGAATTGCTTTTGAATTGGTCATATAGAACCTCCTTTTTTATTAAGCAAAGTTTATGTTTTGATACCTCTTATGAGCGTATCAATATTATTTATATAGGTATTAATTTTAAAATGTCAACCTATAAAATGGTTATTTTTTTGCATACAAGGCTATAAAAAAATAACCAAAAAACGAGCCGCAGCTTTAGTTTGTTTTTTTAAAGTGGTGCGAAACTAAGCGCAAATGCTTAAACAATCCACTATCTAGGTTAACGCTAGCGCCCCTAAATTCTGTCTGGCAGAGGTAGGTCTCACCCTCTTTATACTAACTTGTCTTACCAAGCCTATCACCTCAAGGTGCTACGAAGACCAATGAGCCAGTAATAAGTGGTAGTTTTTTTTAATAGAGATACTACCAAACTCTTGCGACCCCGACATTAATTTGTCGGTCTTCCCTACGCTACTGGACTTACGAACCGCCAGCATAATATATATAACACTTCAAAGCGTAGGAATCTCTAAAAACCTCTAATCTTTTCCAACTTTTTCTGTTGTTTTTTCCAGTTCTTAATAGCCTCTTTTTTCTTTTCCTGTTTAATTTCGGAGGGCTTTTTGTAATATTGTCTTTCTCGTAACTCTTTAATCAAGCCTTCTTTTTGTACTTTCCTTTTTAGTACACGCATAGCTTGTTCAAGGTTACCATTTCTAACATTAACTGTAATACTCATATATTTTTACCTCCTCTCTTAACAGTATAAGAAAGGTGGAGGGCACTACCCCTCCACCAAGGACTTACACTATGATTGATAGATTTAGATAACACCATTGTCATCTGACTCACTATCATTGTCATCCATTTGAGAAGATATATCTTCCTGTCTTTGCTGTTCAGCAATCTGCTCGGCAGTTGCACCAGCATCCACTTTTGTATATAACTCCATAAATGAATTCTTTGTATCGTTATCAAATCTGTTAGTACAAACTTCGATAGCTTTAACTTTTTTACCAAAGATGGCATATGCTTGTATGATATGAACCAATCTTCTAGTTGATATAATCTCATCAACACCACCATCAAAGTAGGTTTTTCTGATTACATCAGCCCAAGTTACCAATTTCTTACAGAAATCTTTGTCTGCTTTACCAGCAGTTTTCAAAGTACCAACCAAGATTTTTTCTTCTACACTTGGTTTTGGATAACTTTGCTCAAAGGTAATTGGAAATCTTTCCAAGAAAGCTTCGTTAAGTACATTAGTACCGATAAACTTTCCGTCATCACTACCTTGACCTTTTGTATTGGCAGTAGCAACAACATTGAAACCATGAGCAGGTTTTACAAATCTGTTAATCTTTTTAACAAAGACACCAGAACCTTCAAGTATCGGTTGTAAACACATAATCTTATTACTTGCTAAGTCAATCTCATCAAGTAAAAGAACAGCGCCTCTTTCCATGGCTTCGATAACAGGACCATTTTGCCAAACAGTTTGGCCGTCCTTCAATCTGTAACCACCTAAAAGGTCGTCTTCATCAGTTTCAATTGTAATATTGACTCTGATTAATTCTCTTTTGTTTTCGGCACACGCTTGGGTAACACCCATAGTTTTACCGTTACCAGACAGACCAGTAATAAAAACAGGATAAAACATCTTGCTTTTAATAATACTCTTTACATCTGGATAATTACCAAATGAAACGAACACAGGATCCTTTTTAGGAACAATGTCGCCAGTTAAAGAAGAAACAATATAAGCGGCTTCACTTTTTGTTTCAACTTCAGGTGCTTTAGTTGTCAAAACTTTTTCAGCTTCGCCTGATTGAACATTTGTCACAGGCACAACTTCATCACCCTCTGTAGGTAATTTGAATAATGATTTACCAATTTTATAATCGGCATTTTTAATCAACCATTGAGGTGCATACTTGCAACCAAAATGTTTGTTGGCTTCTTTTAATTGAGCCACGGTCAATTCGTTTGAACCAAACTTTTTAACAGCGTGGTCTACGAATTCTTGTTGTTTAGTGTTTAACATAGTGTAGTCTCCTTTTTTCATTTTATAAGTATATCCTATCATAGATATTTTCAATTGGCAACCCTCTTTTTTTTGTTACCAGGTAAGGGTTACCGAGCATTATTATGCAACCTCCTGGATAAATTTGTTTAAAACCACTCTGGAAACCAATCGATTCGCCATTGATTTACCAAAGATTCTCTTTAACTCTGAAGCAGTACCTTTTTTAACTTCAACATTAGACATATCAAAGTTCTCAACAGCAAGTTTTTTACCGTCAAGGATAAAGTATTTGTTGTAGCCATCAGCGTCAACAGCTATTGCTTTATCATTAGTCAACTGCTTTCTTAAAGTAGCATAGATTTTTTCTTTATGGTTCCAGTCTTTGTAGTTATTGATATGTTTTTCAATATCCCACCTTCTAACTCTTTTGATTATATAAAAACCAATTACATTAGCACCATGAGTTTTTTTAATATGATTTAATAAATCACTTGTAATAGAACCATGTCTGTTAGTAAATTTTGTTTTGCCTAATTCATAGACATTTGTTTTATCCCAATCTCTTTTTTCGTTACCAACAACATCACCTCTTGGATAGTTACCAGAACCATCTGTTAAAGTAATAAATGTTAACTTCTCAATACCATATTTTTCTTTGTACATTGGTATTAATTTGTTTAAGTAAATAAGTGACTCATTTAATGGTGTATTTCCAAGATAGTATTTGTTTGGAATACCCCATGTTTCAGACTCAGCATAATAGTCATCATTGTTATCAATCCATCTTCTATTTGTATATCTATTATTAAAATACATACCCATATGATACATCATTTTCATACCAAGGTCAGCTTGTTTTTTATTCATTTTGTGAGATAAACAATTTACTAGGTGGAAGTTTTCAAAAAACCATTCGCCAGGCTTGTTTGAAAAAGCTTTAGCTTTATCCTCATCACTATAGTAACCTCTTTCACTTGTAAAGAAATAAACTTCGTATGGTATGTTTATTTTTCTACAAAATTCTACAAGGTTGATTAATTGTTTTACAGTATCAAATAATACATCTGACATGGATCCAGACCAATCAAGTAACATCATCATACCATGGTTTTTACCATCAGGAACAACAGTTAACTTTTTGAATATATCATCATTGTATTGATAAGAAGGCAATTTCAATGGGTCAATAATACCAGTTTTATCTGTTTGAGCTCTTTTATATGCCTGAGCAGATTTTTTCATTTCAAACTCTTTAACAAGATACATTACAGTTTTCTTGTTTTCATTCATAAACTGTTTGTATGATTTGTCAAGGTAAGTATCATACTTAGCAATATTACAATATTGTCTTTGTTTAACTCTATAGTCGCCCATATCTTTTAACCAAGTTTTCCAATGTGTCAATGCACCATCTTTACCAAGATTAGGAGTTGGTATCTTACCGTATGTAAACCCTTTAGATTTTTCATCAAGTAATTCTTCCGACTTTTGAGTAAAAGTATCATCAGTAATTGATTTTAGAATTTTTGGTGTTTTAAAATCACCGCCTTGGCCTTTAGCATAACTATCTGCTTCGCCAGATTTGTCTTCTTCTTTTTCACCATTTTTTGATTGACTTTCACCAGATTGTTTAGAGTCTTTTTCATCATCTGCTTGTTGGTCACCAAAGTTATTGAAATCATTTTTTTCGTCAGCGTCATCATCATTTTGTTCAGCGTCTGAACCTTGACCTTGACCGTTATCTGATTCTTCAAAATCTTCATCATCAAAGTCATCATTTTCTAAACCGTAATTTTGAACAATCTCTAAATCATCAAAGTTAGGTAATTTTTGCATTTGTTCAACTTGGTCTTTTTGCCAAGCTAACATTTCTTTAGCCAAATTTATTACATCATCAAATGTAACCAAAGCGTCAACTTTTACTAACCAAGACATATCATCTTTAGACCATTTAAATGGCATTCTTTTTAATGATTTTGACCTCAAATTAATTTTGTCAATAATCATAAATTCTTTATTAATATCTTTACCAGAAATACCAAAGAAGTTTTGTTTTTCTAAAATATCAAATCCGTTTTCGTAGTTAGAAACTACACCAGGATATTTGGCTTGAATAAGGTGGTCAATTCTACAATCTTCTAACACATTAACATATGACCTTAATTCTTTATCGTTAATGCCTTCCCATTGTTCATAAGGAGTAAATAAAGCGTGAGCACATTCGTGAGCGATAAGCATATCGTACACATCACCAGATTTTTGTTTAAATATTGGAAGAGTAAGAACACGATTCTTTACATCAAAAGAAGCTGTCTTAACATTATTGTGTTGAATTACTATATTTTCTGTAGCAAGTAATTTTGCTAGATTAGATTTTACTTCTAAATTCATAGTGTTTGTGTCCTTTTTCATCATATACTGGTTAGTATAAAGGAAAACAATTCAAAAGTCAAGCGTTATTGGCGCTTTTTTTTAATTTTTTTTTGAAGCCTGGTAAGGGTTTCCGAATACACACAAAATAAAAGCGTGTTTGTCGCAGCTATTTTCGCTCAATATCTGCCTCGGAACAGCTATTTCCGTACTGAATTTCCACGATTCGCAACGATTCGTTTGTTTCATTGGTTAACATATGCCATTGGTTTCTCTCAATATGTAAATTATCAAATATATTATAGACACCTAATAGTTCATAATCTGTACTATTTTTATTAATAGTGTAAACTGTTGCTCTACCAGACGATATAAACCAATGTTCAGACCTATTCTCATGCCTTTGCATAGATAAAGACTTGCCTGGTTCAACCACTAGTTCTTTTACTTTTACCACATTACTATCATTATATAACACTCGATAGTAACCCCATGGTCTCTCCGTTCGCCTATCAGCCCATTTTTCAAGTATATTAGATGATGAGTTTGTTTTACCACCACCTACATTAAATTCAAATGAAATCCAATCATCATCTTTAAAATGCTCTAATTCAGGTATATTATCTAATTTTCTATCACCACCATTTGCAAATATAATATGAGCTCTAGGATAAAATCGTTTTACTTTTAAAATGGCCTCAACAGCGCTGTCATCATGGTCAGCAAAGTTTATTACATTATCTACAGATTTTAAGTTAAGTAATATTTGTTCTCTTTCATAGTAGGGTAAGAATGACTTACCTTTTTTACGAGATAACCAATCATCTGAATTTAGGCCAACAATTAATACTTCACCTAATGCTTTGGCGCATTTTAGGTATTCTAAATGTCCTGAATGTAAGGGGTCAAAACCACCAGTTACGACTACTACTCTATGTAACCCATACTGTTTTAGATTCATCTGTTGTCGCCAGAACCATGAATGGTATTGTTTTTCTTTCTAATTGCTAACTTTTCTAAATTAGCGCTTGCAATGTCGGATAACTTAATGTTAAAATCATCAGCCAATACAGCGATATACCAAAGGCAATCACCAATTTCAGCTTTGATTTCAGACACCAGTTTTTCATCTTTACTATTTGAGCCATCTCTAATAATCTTCTTTACTTTATTTGCAACTTCACCTGCTTCACCGGTCAGTCCCAATGTAGGGTATATAATGGCCTGTTCTCTCGGATATATTGCCGTTGTTTTGGCAACCTTTTGGTACATATCTAGGTCGCTTACTTTTTTGTATTTATGTGTTTCATTAGTTTGAGTACCAAATTCTAATTCTAATTGTCCTTCTTGTGTGTTCATTTTGAGTTATCTCCCTACCTGTGGTAAATATTTTGATTTTGTTTCTTCCCATGATAGATAGATTATATCATCATAGAAATGTGTTTCAGTAGATACTCTACCTTGTTTCTTCAAACTAGCTAGTCTTTTTTTAGCATATTTGGTCTTCCATAAATCTGTCAAAGCTTCAACCGAATTGTCAAATGCTCTTGTCAAACCTGTCGTATTTGTTTCTTCTCTTAAAAACTCTCTTGTATTTGTAAATAACTCACCAAAATATATGCCTCTGGCATGGTCAGATTTAATAAGTTTCTTATCTATACCTAATTGATTATATGTAAATGTGTGACTTCTATTTCTATGGTCTCTTTTATGTGGTTGACCTGTGTCTTTTTTTGCAACATACCATTCAAAGTATTTGTAAGTATGGTTCTTTTTCAACCAATTTTGTATCATCATTCTAGTAGGTTTAGTAGGCTCATATGATACGGAACCAGCAGTCCAACCCATTTTCTTCCAATGTTTTAATCTGTCGTATTGTGATAATGGTATTTCTTTTGTTTTACCATATAAACTTGTAGTTGTAACACCAACCAATTTGTCTTTATATTGATGTTCCCATGTATCCTCGACAGTTCTACTCAAACATAGTAAAGCTAGCAGTTTCCCGCCAACCAGGTTGTATCCAAGAGGCTGTATTGGTACTATTGTACTACCAATGCAAGTATGATTAATCATTCTTTGCGTCTTGGCCTCTCTGTCCCAACCAATATATTCATCTCTAGGTGTAAGGTCTAAAAAGTCACTACTCATACAGATAACACCAAGATATTTTTGTGTTACTTTATCTCTTACTAAAAAGTTTAGATTTCTACCAATATTACTATTGTTTTTCATGGTAGACAAAAATGTTCTTAATGCGTTCCAGATTTCAGAACCTTTGGCGTTTGTATGTGATTGT
>Ga0255773_10004624_pt1 | contig 11625 bp, 9 predicted proteins | sample 011ome_17_FD_179971 | JGI IMG/M metagenome (GOLD analysis project Ga0255773, IMG submission 179971) | Coastal salt marsh microbial communities from the Groves Creek Marsh, Skidaway Island, Georgia - 011502XT metaG (version 2) | ecosystem: Environmental > Aquatic > Marine > Intertidal zone > Salt...
AACTAGTGATTGAAGCCATAGGGTATTCGTGTAAAAAAAAACAAACAATGATACTGAAAAATTATTATAAATTTCAAAAGGTATGAATCAACCAAAAATGGAATTTAAAATACCAGCTAAACGTATTCCACCTTTAAGTAACTGAGTTCTTAATACTTCCTTGTAGTCATAAGTATACTCGTATCCTAATGATGAATTTTCTGGAGTAGCACGATAGATGGTCTCAACTAATTCATGTGATTCTGCTACCCAGTCTAAAACTGAAGTCGCTTGTAATTCTTTTTGAGTTTTCCAATTTTGTCTTGGAAAATTACTTGACCATTCGGTATAACTCATATTAAAATACTCAATCAAATCACTGTCCCATACTCTGTGAAGATTTGTAGATTTTCCAAACCACTTTAAACGAATACTATTTCCTCCTCTATCTTCCTCACGGCCAATATGCATAGGTTGATGTAAATCACCAATAAAATGTACGAGAAGCTTTAACTGGAATTCCTTTTCTTGATCAGAGGCATTTTTATCTTTTAAGACTGCTATAGATTTTTGAATCCCTTTATAAAGATCCCCCTCTTCATTTGATTTAGACACGTCATAATCTACCTCCAAAGGAATATTAATATAATGGTAGGGACTATAAGCTTTGAAGTGCTTGTCCGATTTTATTTCATCAGGATACGTAGAAACGTATGCGAGTGAAGAGCCATGTAGTATTTTTTCTACCGCTTTTAAGGCTTTTTTATTGAGGTATTGCGTTGCAATTTCTCCGATAACTCGATGACCTGTTTGTCCCCAATCATCTGAAAATGAAGTGGAAAAACTGAGTTGAAAAGATATTAGCGATAGGATAATTATTCGTAAAACCATGGATTGAATTATTAGACTTTAAAAATACTAATTACATACACAAAACAACAGTATTTAGTAGTAATATTTACAAAGAACTGAATTTATAGTCACATATATTTTGGCATAATTCAAAGAGAATTAACTTTGACATCTCATTAAAATAGTTTTAATAAATGTATTACGAACACCTTTGCCTAGATCTTGATGGCACCACTTTAGCTTTAAAAAATGATATTACTGACTTTTGCGCAAGGGTACTCACAAAAGTAAACGAAACTACTAAGGTTATATTAGTTTCTGCTCGAATTCCATCAGGTATGTTTTATATTCAAGATAAAATTAATGCCAAGAATCAAGCATTGATTTGCTATAATGGAGCCTATATCATTGAAGGAGATCGTGTAATTGAAGACATCACACTTCCCTTTGATCAGGTATTAGAAGTAGCCTCAATTTGTAGGGAACTAGGAATTGATCTCGGTATTTACAGCTATAATGATTGGTGGGTTCCGGCAGATTCACTGCGTGTACAAAAAGAAATTAATAACACGAAGACCGTTCCAACTATTGAAGATACTCAGACCACTTTAGAGCGACTCATACAACAAAACAAAGGTGTACATAAACTCATGCTTATGGGAACAAAAGAAACTGCAGATAAAGCGCAACTAGAATTAGAAGCTTTTACGGTGCCACTTACCACCTATCGTTCTAATGATACGCTTATTGAACTAGCACCTTTTGGAATTAATAAATACCGTGCCATCCAACAATTAATAGGAACTGATCTATCAAAAGTAATCGCTTTTGGAGATAATTTCAACGATATAGAAATGATTCAAAATGTTGGCTTAGGTGTAGCTGTTGCAAATGCTAGACCAGCACTTAAAACTGTAGCTGATGAGCATACTTCATCCTGTCAGGATGATGGAGTAGCTCATTTCTTAAATGACTATTTTGATTTGCAATTTTAACGCTTTGGTTTATTTTCCTATTTTTAGTGAATGAAGGAACCCCTATTTACTGACGATACAATTGTTTTTGGAATACTAGCTTTATGTATTGGCTTTGTATTTATTACTTCCACTTCTACACATGCTAGTTGGAAAAAATTCTACAATTTTATGCCGGCTGTTTTAATGTGCTATCTGTTACCGTCCATCCTGGGTAGTCTTGATATTATATCTGATGAACATTCTAATCTTTATTTTGTAGCTAGTAGGTACTTACTCCCCGCTTCACTGGTGCTTATGACCCTTAGTATTGATTTAAAGGCTATTGCAAATCTTGGTTCCAAAGCCTTAATCATGTTCTTTACCGGCTCATTTGGTATTATTATTGGAGGTCCTATAGCACTTCTTGTGGTATCTTTAATCAGTCCTGAATCCGTTGGAGGAAATGATTTTGATGCTATTTGGAGAGGATTAGCTACAATTGCAGGTTCATGGATTGGGGGTGGAGCAAACCAAGCTGCCATGCTTGAAATATTTCAATATAATCCAGAGAAGTATGGTGGTATGGTGCTTATCGATATCGTAATCGGAAATATCTGGTTAGCACTTTTATTATTAGGAGTAGGTAAAACAAAAAAAATAGACCAATGGCTTAAAGCTGACACCTCTTCAATTGAAGCTCTTAAAGAAAAGGTAACTACATTTACTGCTTCTATTACTAGAGTTCCTACACTTAATGATTATATGGTACTCCTATTCCTAGCATTTACATCGGTAGGTATTGCTCATTTGCTTGGTAATAACCTGAGTCATCTACTCATCAACTCCTTTGAGTGGATATCTGACAAAAAGAGTTTTTTTTCATTCTTGGGCTCTTCCTTTTTCTGGATGATTGTCATTGCAACCCTCATTGGAATAATGCTATCTTTTACCAAAGCTAAAAATTATGAAGGTGCTGGTGCCTCAAAGTTTGGTTCGGTATTTATTTATATACTCGTAGCAACTATAGGTATGAAAATGGATCTGACTAAACTATTTGAAAACCCAGGACTTATACTTATTGGCATAGTTTGGATGGGAATTCATGCTTTGTTGTTGATTATCGTTGCAAAACTCATTAAAGCTCCCTACTTCTTTTTATCGGTAGGTTCTCAAGCTAATGTAGGTGGTGCTGCATCTGCACCAGTAATTGCTGCTGAATTTCATCCATCGTTGGCTTCTGTAGGCGTACTATTGGCGATTTTGGGTTATGTGGTTGGTACTACTGGAGCACTGTTTTGCGCCTATTTGATGGAAATTGCTTCTAAAATTTAATTAATTAGCATAGATTATGCATATTTGTGCAGCTTAAAAAAAAACAAATGAAAAAATTATACGCCTTAATTACTTTGTCATTTATTATTGCCTCATGTAACACCACTTCTCCTACCGGTAACCTTCAAATTCAAGGCACCATTAAAGGGTTAAAGAAAGGAACATTATATCTTCAACAATTACAAGATACCTTACTGGTAGCTCTAGATTCTATTCAAATCAATGGTGATGGCAACTTTGCTTTTGACACCACTATTGATGAAGCTCAAATTCTTTACCTCAACCTAGAAAAAAAAGATAATAACGAATTCAATGACCGTATTCGCATTTTTGCTGAACCAGGTAAAATTTCTGTCAATACGTCTTGGAACACCTTTGATATCAGTCCGGAAATCAGTGGTTCAACATCTCATGAAGTATTTGAAAACTTCCAAAAGATGATGAGTCGATTCAACAACAAAAACCTGGAATTGATTCAACAAGCCTTATCCTATAGTCAAGAAGGAAATCAAAAAGCCATGGATTCACTTATCGAACTTAATAATAAAAATGAGCTAAGAAGATATTTGTTCGCCATCAATTATGCCCTTAACCATAAGGAATCTGTTGTAGCCCCATATATTGCAGCGGTAGAAATTCCAGAAGCCAACCCTAAATTTCTAGATTCCATCTATCGAGTATTACCTGCTCCTGTAGCAAATTCTAGATACGGAAAACAATTAAAAAGCTTATTGAGTCAAGAATAAATTGTAATTTAGCAGCTCAATTAAAATATGCGTTATGGCAAGTATTAAAAACTTAAAAAAAGATTTAAATTACGTAATCGGTGACCTCATCGAAGCGGTTTATATTTGGGAGGCTGTTCATCAAAAGTTCGATTCAAAAGAAGCTGAAGCGATTATCGATGAAGCGATTGCTACATTTGATGAACTCACCGTAGAGATCAACAAAAAAGATGTTGAAGATCGTTCAAAACACCTCAAAACAGTTAAAGCTAATTTAGAGACCAAAGCCAAAGGTTTAATCGACAAAATCAATGCTTTAAAATAACAGATTAAAACCAGCTTTAGCTGGTTTTTTTATGTCGTTTAATTAATAAAACACCTCTATTAGATGAGCCGTTCCTTTTAATGTAAGTTGCTCAATTTGTGCCGGTATTAAAATAGTCTCTCCAAAATTCAATACATACATCTTTTTATTTACTTCAATCTCAACAGCTCCCTTTACTGATAGGAGAATAGTAAAACTCGATCTATCACTGAAGTTCAATTCACAACTTCCCTTTAAAGGGATAAAGTTGGTTTTAAAATAAGGACAATGAACCAAAGTGTTGGGCTGATTTTCATCCGTTGTATAGGATTGCTTAAAACCATCAACCCCGTTGTAATTTAATGCCTCAAGGGCTAAGTCTGTATGTAGTTCTCTTTTATTACCATCCTTATCGATACGATTAAAATCATATACTCTATAGGTTACATCAGAAGTTTGTTGTATTTCAGCAAGTAACGTTCCAGCCCCTATGGCATGAATGGTTCCCGTTGGTATAAAAAACGTATCTCCTTCTTTAATGTGATGATACTGTAATAAGGACTCTAAACACTCTTTCTTTAAGGCTTTTTGATAGTGTTCTTTGGTTACTCCTTCCTTAAAACCAACAATTAAACGTGCATCATCTTCTGATGATATCACATACCACATTTCTGTTTTACCTAATGAATTATGACGCGTTTTTGCCAATTCATCTCCAGGATGTACTTGAATGGAAAGGTCTTGAGCTGCATCGATAAATTTTATCAAAATAGGAAATTCATTTCCAAAATCATTATAAACGGACTCTCCTACTAGATCAGCTCCATAGCTACGAATCAACTCATCCAATCGTTCTCCTTTAAAACATCCTTCACTAACGATAGATACCTGATTCTTTACTCCAGAAAGCTCCCATGATTCTCCTATTTTAGATTCTGAATAAGGTTTTTGAAGCACCGTTTTAAGTTGATCTCCTGCCCATATTCGATACGCAAAAATTGGATTAAATTTTAATGGTTCTAATTTTTTCATTTACTATATGTTACAGAATTACAATGGATTTAATAGAGATTATCACGCTATTTATTTGTAGCTATAATACAAGGCTTAAAAGAAGATTATTAGTTATTAATGAAGTGATTATATTCCTTAAAAATAATCTTAAACCACGCAGTATAGTGCTCTGGGTGTACTTCAATATCCTTCTCAATATCCACTGGTTTCATCCATTTCCATGAGGCAACTTCATCTGGATTAATTTTAGGTACTCCATTATAAGTACCCTGCATAACATGATCGAATTCATGTTCAGTAAGTCCATTATCAAAAGTAGCTTTATAGGTAAAACTAAAGAGTTCTTCTAAATCTACTACAAATCCCATCTCTTCCATTAACCTTCTTTTTCCTGCAGTTAGATTAGCTTCTCCATCTCTTTGATGACTACAACAGGTATTCGTCCACAATCCAGGAGAGTGGTACTTAGATAATGCGCGTTGTTGGAGCATCATTTCTCCACTATCATTGAGTATAAAAACAGAAAATGCTCTATGAAGTAACGCCTTTTCATGAGCTTCCATCTTTGGCATCAAGCCTATTTTATTGTCATTTTTATCGACTAATATTACCTGTTCTTCCATAGCCTATAAAATTAAAGGTTTCCAAAGAAACAAGATAAAAAAACCTTGAATTTAATGTACTTTTGTAAAAAAAAATTAATGAGTCTACTAAAAGAGCTACAAAAGAGAAGAACCTTTGGTATTATTTCCCATCCAGATGCAGGTAAAACGACCTTAACTGAAAAATTATTATTATTTGGAGGAGCGATACAAGAGGCTGGTGCTGTGAAAAATAACAAGATTAAGAAAGGAGCAACTTCTGACTTTATGGAAATTGAACGTCAGAGAGGAATTTCTGTAGCTACTTCCGTACTAGCATTTTATTATAAAGACAAAAAGATAAATATTCTAGATACTCCTGGACATAAGGATTTTGCAGAGGATACCTTTAGAACCCTAACAGCTGTAGATTCGGTTATTGTCGTTATCGACGTTGCAAAAGGTGTAGAGGAACAAACAGAAAAACTAGTTTCGGTATGTCGTATGAGAAACATTCCCATGATTGTATTTATCAATAAATTAGATCGTGAGGGTAAAGATGCATTTGATCTTTTAGATGAGGTGGAACAAAAATTAGGATTACAGGTTACACCAATGAGTTTTCCTATAGGAATGGGTTATGAGTTTAAGGGGATCTATAACCTCTATGAGCAAAACATTAACCTCTTTAGTGGAAATTCAAAAACAAATATCGAAGAAACTATTTCCATTACAGATCTCAATGATCAAGTCTTAGATGATTCTGTGGGTGAAAAATCAGCAAATGAGTTAAGAGATAATTTGGAACTTGTTGCAGGAGTATATCCTGACTTCGACAAACAAGCCTATCTAACTGGTGAACTTCAACCCGTCTTTTTTGGTTCTGCACTTAACAATTTTGGCGTACGTGAACTCTTAGATTGTTTTATAGATATCGCTCCTACTCCAAGACCTAAAAAGGCTGAGGAGCGATTGGTGAATCCTGAAGAAGAAAAGTTAACGGGATTTGTTTTTAAGATCCATGCCAATATGGATCCAAAACACAGAGATCGTTTAGCGTTTGTTAAGATTGTTTCTGGAACCTTTGAACGAAATAAACCGTATTTACATACGAGAATCAATAAAAATTTAAAATTTTCATCTCCTAATGCATTTTTTGCAGAGAAAAAAGAGATCATCGACATCTCCTACCCTGGTGATATTGTAGGGCTTCATGATACTGGAAACTTTAAAATTGGTGATACGCTAACAGAAGGAGAACTACTTCATTACAGAGGGATTCCAAGCTTTTCACCAGAGCACTTTAGATACATCAACAATGCTGATCCAATGAAATCTAAACAATTAGAAAAAGGGATCGACCAATTGATGGATGAAGGTGTTGCTCAGTTATTTACGTTAGAACTCAATGGGAGAAAAATTATTGGAACGGTTGGCGCACTTCAATATGAGGTGATTCAGTACCGTTTAGAACACGAATATGGTGCAAAGTGTTCGTATGAAAACTTTCCAATACACAAAGCCTGCTGGGTGGATGTAGCGGATGAAAAAAGTGAGGAATTCAAAGAATTTTCACGTGTTAAAGCTAAATTCTTAGCAAAAGATAAAAAGGGGCAATTGGTGTTCCTAGCTGATTCTGCATTCTCCTTACAAATGACAGAAACAAAATACCCTTCAGTTAAATTAAGGTATACTTCAGAGAAGGAATAAGTAGAAAACGAATAATATAAAAAAGGCAGCTAAATTAGCTGCCTTTTCTTTTTATGCTTCTCCGGTAGGTCCTCCAAAATTTAGAGGAATCGGAGGTTGATCGTATTCTTGAATCGGTCCATGAACCGTTTCGAATTTCTTTACATTTTCATGAAGTGCCTTGAGCAATTTCTTGGCATGTTGAGGAGTCAGGATGACTCTACTTTTCACCTTTGCTTTTGGCGCTCCAGGCATAAGCGATATAAAATCAACTACAAATTCTGAAACTGAATGATTGATAACAGCTAAGTTGGAATATGTCCCCTCCGCAGTTTTCTCATCAATTTCAATATTGACTTGTTGTTGTTTCTTTTGATCGCTCATTACTTATGAAAATTTAAGTTCTTCTTTACGTGCTAAAAGTTGTTCGTACTCATCTTTAGAACCTACGATAATATTATCATACTCTCTAAGTCCAGTACCTGCTGGTATCTTATGTCCTACAATAACATTTTCTTTGAGTCCTTCTAATTCATCAACTTTACCACTTACCGCTGCTTCGTTTAATACTTTAGTAGTTTCCTGGAAGGAAGCTGCAGAAATAAACGATTTAGTTTGAAGTGATGCTCTCGTAATACCTTGAAGTACTGGAGTTGCAGTAGCTGCAACAGCTTCTCTAGCAACCACTAAAGCTTTATCTTCACGTTTAAGTAAGGAGTTCTCATCTCTAAGTTCTCTTACAGTAACAATTTGACCTGCTTTGAGGCGATCAGAATCACCAGCATCTTCAACAACCTTTTTACCAAAAATCTCATCGTTTTCTTTGATGAAATCACTCTTATGAGCCAATTGATTTTCAAGGAAGATGGTATCTCCTGGATCTTGAATTCTTACCTTACGCATCATTTGTCTTACAACAACTTCAAAGTGCTTATCATTAATTTTCACCCCTTGTAAACGGTATACTTCTTGTACTTCGTTTACTAAGTACTGTTGTACTGCTGAAGGTCCTTTAATTGATAAGATATCATTAGGAGTAATAGATCCATCAGAAAGTGGCATACCCGCACGGATATAATCGTTTTCTTGAACAAGGATTTGATTCGAAAGCTTAACTAAGTATTTCTTAACATCTCCTGTTTTAGATTCAACGATAATTTCACGGTTACCTCTTTTGATTTTACCGAATGAAATTACACCATCAATTTCAGATACAACAGCTGGATTAGAAGGGTTACGTGCTTCAAACAGCTCAGTAACTCGTGGAAGACCTCCAGTAATATCCCCTGCTTTAGCAGATTTACGTGGAATCTTAACTAAAATCTTACCTTCAGCAATCTTATCTCCGTCCTCTACCATTAAGTGAGCACCTACAGGTAAGTTGTAAGAACGTAACGTTTCACCTTTAGTATCAACAATATGAAGTGTTGGTATTAATTTCTTGTTTCTAGATTCTGTAATTACTTTTTCTTGGAAACCAGTTTGCTCATCGATCTCTACTTGATAAGTAACTCCTTGCTCAATATTTTCAAAAGCAATTTTTCCTTTAAATTCAGAGACAATAACACCATTATAAGGATCCCATTGACATATAACATCATCTTTCTTAATCTTATCTCCATTTTTAATAAATATTTGAGAACCATAAGGAATGTTATTCGTACTTAAGGTAAGTCCTGTTTTAGCATCAACAATTTTAATTTCAGATGATCTTGATATGACAGTGTCAATAGCATTTCCTTCGCTTCCTTCACTCTTAACAGTTCTAAGCTCTTCAATTTCAGCAATACCATTGAACTTAGCTAACAATTTGTTTTCTTCTGAAATGTTACCTGCAATACCACCTACGTGGAATGTTCTAAGGGTCAACTGAGTTCCAGGTTCACCGATTGATTGAGCAGCTACAACACCTACAGCTTCACCTTTTTGAACCATTTTATTGGTAGATAGGTTTCTTCCGTAACACTTCGAACAAATACCTTTATCTGCTTCACAAGTAAGTGGAGAACGAACCTCTACTTTTTCAACTGAAGAAGCTTCTACACGTTTAACGTCTGATTCATTGATTTCTTGACCTGACTTTAAAATTACCTCTTCAGAGATTGGGTCATATACATCGTTAAGAGAAACACGTCCTAAGATACGTTCTCCTAATGATTCTACAACTTCTTCATTCTTCTTAAGTGCTTCAACTTCAACACCTCTTAAGGTTCCACAATCTTCAGAATTGATTATAACATCTTGAGATACATCAACTAGACGTCTTGTTAAGTATCCAGCATCCGCAGTTTTAAGAGCGGTATCGGCAAGACCTTTACGAGCACCGTGAGTAGAAATAAAGTATTCTAAAATGGATAACCCTTCCTTAAAGTTAGAAAGAATTGGATTTTCAATAATCTCGCCACCACCAGCATTTGATTTCTTAGGCTTAGCCATCAGACCACGCATACCAGTTAACTGACGAATTTGTTCTTTAGACCCCCTTGCTCCAGAATCTAACATCATAAATACAGAGTTAAATCCTTGTTGATCTTCACGGATACGTTTCATTGCAAGTTCCGTTAGCATAGCATTTGTAGAAGTCCAAACATCAATAACTTGGTTATAACGTTCGTTATTGGTGATTAGCCCCATATTATAGTTTCCTATAATAGCTTCCACTTGACCGTTTGCTTCTTCAATCATTTGTGTTTTCTCAGCAGGGATAATAATATCACCTAAAGAGAATGACAAACCACCTCTAAATGCAAAATCATATCCCATCGCTTTAATTCGATCTAAGAATTCAGCAGTTTGAGGAACAGATGTTACAGAAAGGATGTCACCAATGATATCACGTAGGGCTTTCTTGGTTAATACTTGGTTGATGTATCCAGCTTCTTCTGGAACAACCGTATTGAACAATACTCTACCTACGGTAGTTTCAATAATTTGATACGTAAGCGCTCCATTTTCATTAAAATCTTTTGCTCTTACTTTGATTCCAGCGTTCAAATCAACGCGTTTCTCATTAAGTGCAATAGTTACTTCCTCAGCAGAATAGAAAGTCATTCCTTCTCCTTTAACAGGAAGTTCTGGAGTAGATTTACGTTCTTTGGTCATATAATATAGACCAAGTACCATATCTTGAGAAGGTACCGTAATAGGAGAACCGTTAGCAGGGTTAAGGATATTATGAGAAGCCAACATTAATAATTGAGTTTCTAATATAGCCTCAGGCCCTAATGGTAAGTGAACCGCCATTTGGTCACCATCGAAATCCGCGTTAAATGCGGTACATGCTAATGGATGTAAACGAATCGCTTTACCTTCGATTAATTTTGGTTGAAACGCTTGAATACCTAAACGGTGAAGCGTTGGAGCACGGTTAAGTAATACTGGATGACCTTTGATCACATTCTCTAAGATATCCCATACTACTGGCTCTTTCTTGTCGATTATTTTCTTCGCAGACTTTACTGTTTTTACAATACCTCGTTCGATCAACTTACGAATCACAAATGGTTTGTATAACTCAGCCGCCATATCTTTAGGTAATCCACATTCATAGAGCTTTAATTCAGGCCCTACAACAATTACAGAACGTGCTGAATAATCCACACGTTTACCCAATAAGTTTTGACGGAAACGTCCTTGCTTACCTTTTAAAGAATCAGAAAGTGATTTGAGTGGACGGTTAGACTCCGTCTTAACCGCTGATGATTTTCTGGTGTTATCAAAAAGAGAATCTACCGCTTCTTGAAGCATACGTTTTTCGTTACGTAAAATTACTTCAGGAGCTTTAATTTCAACCAATCGCTTTAAACGATTGTTTCTGATAATTACTCTACGATATAAATCATTTAAATCAGACGTCGCAAAACGACCTCCATCTAAAGGAACTAGTGGTCTGAGTTCTGGAGGAATCACAGGGATTACTTTAAGAATCATCCACTCTGGATTGTTTTCTCTATTTTCTTTAGAATCTCTAAATGATTCAACAACTTGAAGTCTTTTTAATGCTTCTGTTTTACGTTGTTTAGAAGTCTCCGTATTTGCTTTATGTCTGAGTTCATAGGATAACTCATCTAAATCTAAACGCTTTAAGATATCAATCAAACACTCAGCACCCATCTTAGCGATGAATTTATTTGGATCAGAATCCTCTAAGTATTGATTTTCAGCTGGAATAGATTCCATGATATTCAAATACT
>Ga0255773_10004636_pt1 | contig 11608 bp, 11 predicted proteins | sample 011ome_17_FD_179971 | JGI IMG/M metagenome (GOLD analysis project Ga0255773, IMG submission 179971) | Coastal salt marsh microbial communities from the Groves Creek Marsh, Skidaway Island, Georgia - 011502XT metaG (version 2) | ecosystem: Environmental > Aquatic > Marine > Intertidal zone >...
TGCGTTAGAGACGTTGAGGAGCTGATGAATCTTCCTATAGGTATCTTTGCTAAAGGAGTGGTTGCCCAAAAAACAAATAAAAAAAATCATGGTTTTGAAGATGTATTAATCTCATTTGGAAGCGTGGTTATGATTTCTGGGAAATGGATTTACATTGATCAAAACGGCTGGTTAGTTGCAGACAATAAGCTAGAGCTTTAAATCTTTCATCGTTTGTTGTTTCTCTAACCAGATTGCATCAACGAATGTTTGGAAGCTTTTCCTGTAATTATCTTCTTCTTCAAAAGATCTATTTTTAAGGTTTTCGGGTAATGCATAAGTCTTTGCCACAACTTTTGCTTTGCTTAAGTCACCGCAAAGAAAGTCCCATGTCGATCTTTTTTGAGTTGCATACACTACCGTAAAATCAATCAATGTATTTACTTGAGGCATTCCGGATAAAGCAATAGCGAGAGCTCCTACTTTTGGTTTTAATAAATTAGAATAAGGGGATTCCTGCACAGAATGCTTTTCGGGAGTGAACCTAGTTCCTTCAGCAAAGCTAAATGCTGTAGAGGGATTTCTAGAAAATCTTTTTGCAGCTTTCTTCGCATTTTCATAATCAACCCTTTTTAATTCTGGATTTGCTTGAATTTGAGCTCGCGAATGCCTATTTAAAAATGGCATATCTACTGTTTTATGAACTAAATAAATAATTGGTATCCATTGCAATTCCTTTTTCATAAAGAATTTTAGAAGGGGTATTTTTTTATGACCTGCAGCCAATAAAATGAATATATCAGCCCATGATTGGTGGTTGCTCATAGCAATGTACCAAGTCTCAGTATTCACATCCCTAGGTATTTGGAAGTCCCATTCAAGCTTATGCAATATTCTTAAAGCCGAGGTAATGCTAGCGACAGTCGCGCTACCCATTTTATTTGAAATGGAGCCTAAATAAATCTTCAAATTTTTATTAGGAATAATTCTAGGAATATTTGTGATTGAAAGGGGGATTAACCACAAACTGAGAATAATTAAAATTGCAAAGAAGGTCAGGATGCCAATAAAAAATCTTTTTAATTTACCCATGTGACTTTATTTTAACCCAAAATTCTTCAAGCTCATCTGAGGTTAGATTGCCTATTTCCTGATTATCTTTAGCAATCTCTTCTTCCATCAATCTGAAGCGCTTTACAAATTTGTGATTAGCTTGATTAATAGCTTCACTTGCATCGATTTCTAAATGTCTACTTAAATTAACGATAGAAAATAGTAAATCTCCTAATTCTTCTTGGCTATTTTCTTTATTATTTTGCTGGATCTCATGTTTGAGCTCTTTTAACTCTTCCTCAACTTTTTCAATAACATCAATGCTTTCTTTCCAATCAAAACCTTTTTTGCTAGCTTTTTTTTGTATTTTTTTTGCTTTTAAAATTGGGGGTAATGACGCAGGTATATCAGCAAAAGTATTGCGCGTATCCATTGGTTTTTTTTCTTGTGCTTTTATTGCATCCCATGCTTGGGCTTGCTCTTTAGCTGAAAGAGGTTTCGAGGCTCCAGCAAAGACATGAGGATGTCTTCTAAGCAATTTTTTATTTAAGGTGTCGACAATTTCATCAAAGTTAAATAACTTTAATTCATTGGCTATCTCTGCTTGAAATATTACTTGAAGCAAAACATCTCCAAGCTCCTCTTTAAGATTTTCATAATCTTTGTTAGCGATGGCATCAGAGACCTCGTACGCTTCTTCGACAACACAAGGAGAGAGCGATTCAAAAGTCTGCTCAGTATCCCATGGGCATCCATTATCCTTATCTCGAAGCATGCGCATTGTCTCGAGTAAGGTTTTTATTGAGGACATCAGAACCCGCTTATATCTGCATACCTTGCTTGATGAAACTCTGAGGTTCCAAAGATCTGTTCAGCAACTCGCGCTCTTTTGAGGTAGAAACCGATATCATATTCATCAGTTACACCTATTCCACCATGCATTTGGATTGCTTCATTGCTTACTAGATGGAGAGTTTCTCCAGCTTGAAACTTAGCTAGGCTAGAAAGTCTTTCTAGCTCATTTGAATTTTCATCTGCAGCATGCATAGCAGCGATGACCGCTGATTTAGTTAATTCAATTTCGCAGAACATTTTTGCAGCCCTGTGCTGAAGGGCCTGGAAGGATCCAATTTGCACACCAAACTGTTTTCTTTCCTTAAGGTAATTAACAGTAACCTCAAAAGCTTCTTCGGTGTTTCCTAACATCTCTGCTGAAATAGCAATGCGACCCAAATCAAGAATGTTTTCAAGGGTTTCGCCAGCTAAGTCTTGCTCACCCAATAAAGCATTTTGGTCTAATTTAAGATCAGACATTTCAATGTTTGCATAATTTCTAGAATCAGCTGTTGATATTTTTGTTATATCCAACCCAGCATTATCTTTGTTAGCAACAAATACAGAAATTCCATTTGATTCTCCTGATTTACCAGAAGTGCGGGCAACTAATAAGATACTATTTGCACTTGCGCCATCTACAACAAATACTTTTTTTCCATTCAATACCCATTTATCTCCATCAAGAACTGCAGTGGCTTCAATTGCAAAAGGATCATGATGATTACCTTCATCAATTGCTAATGCAGTCGTTAGTTCGCCAGCTACTATTTTTGGCAGATAATTCTCTTTTTGCTCATCTGAACCGAGCATATTGATCGCTGAGACTCCAAGTACCGACGTAGATAATATGGGAGAGGGTGTAAGAGTTTTGCCTAATTCCTGCATGATTACACTGATACCAGCCATCCCAAATTCTGAACCACCAAATTTTTCAGGAACAAGAATCCCAGACCATCCCAGCTCAACCATTTCTTTCCATACTTTTTCATCCCAGCATTGACCATTTTCACTATCTCGGATTTCTCTAAAATGAGTTACGGGAGTTTTATCTCTTGCAAAACTTTGAGCAGTATCTTTTAAAAACTGTTGCTCTTCGGTAAGTATTAATTTCATATGTTCCTTAGTTGGGTAGATCTAGAACTCTTCTAGAAATAACATTTAGTTGAACTTCAGAGGTTCCTCCTTCAATTGAATTAGCTTTAGTTCTCAGCCATGCTTTCGTTATGGCTTGTTCATCATCTGAAAAACCTTCATTCGTCCATCCTAAGCCTTTATTTCCCATGGCGGCAATCATCAGCTCATAGCGATCTTTGTTATGCTCAGTACCGTAGTATTTGAACATTGAAGATGCTGCTGAGGCCTTTGCACCTTCGTCTCCAGAGCGCTGCAGGGTCAATCCGAATGCATGCTCTTTCATTTTATGTAATGTTATATTTTCTCTTTGAGCTTGGTTAGCTATTTGGCCATTAGCCTCACCTAAGTATTTTTTTGCTATGTTTACAACATCTGCTCCAGATCCAGTCCCACCTCCGGCAAGTCCAAAATTAGAAATAAAGTTTCTTTCATGTTGCAGGAGCTTTTTGGCTATAGTCCAGCCAGAATTTTCAACTCCAACAAGATTTTCTTTTGGCGCTTTAACGTTATCAAAAAAAGTTTCACAAAACGGTGATTTACCACTGATGAGTGTAATTGGTTTGGTGCTAACTCCCTCAGTAGCCATATCAATAAGCAAGAAACTAATGCCATTATGCTTTGGCTCTTTTGGACCAGTTCTAACTAGGGCAAATATCCAATCTGCTTTGTCAGCATAGGAAGTCCAAACTTTTTGACCATTGACTAAATAATGATCACCCATATCCTCTGCCTTAGTTGAAAGGCTAGCCAGGTCAGATCCTGAGCCAGGCTCTGAATAACCTTGGCACCATCTTATCTCACCTTTAATGATTTTTGGTAGATGCTCTCTTTTTTGCTCTTCTGAACCAAATTCTATGATGCATGGTGCCAACATCCATATACCAAAGCTATTTAATGCTGGTCTTGCTTTAATTCTATACAGCTCTTGATGCAAGACTTTAGTTTGATCTCTATCTAGACCTCCGCCACCATATTCTTTAGGCAAATTAGGCGCAGTCCAGCCTTTGTTTCCCATTCTTTCAAGCCATAATTTTGATTCGGGATTTACATATTCTGCATTTCTCCCGCCCCAAACTTCTTCTTCAGGCACTAATGGAGTTCTCATTGAAGGAGGGCAATTTTCCTCTAACCAATCCCTCACTTCTTGTCTAAACTGTTCTAAATGTTCCATATTTTTTGATTGCTTGCGCTTATTTAAAGAGGGTTTATTATAATCAAGTAATCATTTTTTTGGTAATTTAAAATATGAAATCATATCAAGCTCCAGAGGCAGGAAAGCCACTTATAGAAGTAGAGTCTCCAACGCCTGAGCCAACTGGAAGTCAGGTAATTATCAAAACTATAGCTTGCGGAGTTTGTCACTCTGATGTCCACATACACACTGGTGCATTTGATTTAGGTGGTGGCAATGAATTGCCTGTTCCTGTTCCCAATCCATTTACATTGGGACATGAGGTCTTTGGAGAAGTCGTCGCAGTGGGACCAGAGGCAACCAACATAAATCTTGGAGACAAAAGAATTGTTTATCCATGGATTGGATGCAGTAATTGTGATGTTTGTGCTAATGGCGATGAGCATTTGTGCAATACAGGCCCCGTTATTGGCGTTATGCAACCTGGTGGCTTTGGAGATCATGTTGTAGTCCCAGATTCAAAATATTTACACGATGCAGGTGATACACCTGAACATTTAGCAGGGAGCTATGCCTGCTCAGGGCTAACAGCCTATAGCGCTCTTAAAAAAGGTGCCCCGTACACTTCAGATCATGATTTGATTATTATTGGCGTTGGGGGTGTTGGCATGATGGGTTTACAGATTGCCAAGGCAGCATTCAACTGTAATCCAATCGTTGTGGATGTAGATGAAGAAAAGCTCAAATTAGCTCTTGAAAATGGTGCATCAGCGGCTGTCAATCCCATGGACGAAGATGCAATGATGAAAGTCTTTGAAATCACTGGTGGCAATGCGTCTGTTGCCATAGATTTTGTTGGCTCAGAGCAGTCAACTGCATTTGGAACCAGTCTTTTAAGAAAAGGTGGTAAGTATATTATCGTAGGGTTGTATGGAGGTGAGTTAAAACTTCCCTTACCATTGATCCCGATTATGGAAAGAGGCGTTCAAGGTTCATACACCGGTAGTCCAGGTGATATGCATGAGCTGATGGAGCTTGTAAGATCTGGAAAAGTTGATCCAATTCCGGTCGAAAAAAGGCCTGCTTCTCAAGCAAATCAGACTCTAGAAGACCTTAAAAATGGTAAAATTCTTGGCAGGGCAGCTCTAATGCACGACTAAAGTTCGTCGATTAGTTTGCTACATATATTTTGTAACTCATCATTAATTACTATATCTGCACTCTGGTCATACCGAGTTTTTTCTCTATTCAATACAATTAGCTTTGAGCCAGATTGCATGGCTAAATTAGGAAGTTTTCCTGCTGGCAAAACTTTTAAAGATGAGCCCATCACAATCATTAAATCGCTTTCCTCAACAATCTTTGAGGCATGCATCATGTCCATCTCATTCATAGGTTGGCCAAAAGATATAGTGGCTACTTTTACAACACCACCACAAACAGTGCATTTCGGCAAAGGACCTTGAAACTTTATAGCATCATGGAAATCTAAAATATTTTGTTTTGCCTCGCACTCCAAGCACGCAGCTTTAATAGCACTGCCATGAATTTCTATAATTTTATTTTTAGGAACCCCCGATTTTTGATGTAATCCATCGATGTTTTGGGTGATTAAAAAATTATTCTTTTGCAAACCAATTATTTTTTCAACAAACATATGGCCTAAGTTCGGTTTTATGTTTTTAAGAAGCGAATGGAGCTCAATATTTCTTTCCCATGACAATCTTTGCTTTTCTTCGCTTAGCAAAAACTCATTAAATTGAATGGGTTTATTTTTAGTCCAAAAACCATTGTCACTTCTAAAATCCGGCAGCCCAGATTCTGTACTTATACCAGCACCAGTTAAAATTACGGTACTCTTGCTGGCTTTTACTAACTTAATGATTTCATTAAATGTATTCACAAATTTGCTTTTAAATATACTTCAGAGAGTATAATTGCTCGCATGTTTAAAAATATAGGCATTGTTTTAAAAAAAAGCCTCTCATCGAGCGAATCTTCTGTTGTGAGTGGGTTGCTGAGTGTTTTACTGAAAAATACTAAAACTATTTACTCAACTGATCAAATTGACTATGAGGGTGTAGATATTGTTGACCATGAAAAATTTAATTCATCAGTTGACTTAATAATAGTATTTGGTGGAGATGGAACTTTATTGGGAGCAGCAAGAAAATTTATCGAAAATGAGATTCCAATCTTAGGAATCAACATGGGCGCTGTTGGCTTTCTAACAGATGTTAACATTGAAAACTTTGAATCAGTTATTAATGATGTTTTCAAGGGCAATTATATCCTTGAAGAAAGAAGTTTGGTTGAAGCTCAATTCTCAGGTCAGGAGGTTTTTGGACTCAATGAAGTATTAATTCACTCAGGATCTTATGCCCAGCTTATGAGATATAGATTATTGATAGACGGTAAGACTGTATATGAACAGCGATCAGATGGATTGATTGTTGCCACTCCAACCGGATCAACTGCATATGCATTGTCTGCAGGTGGCTCAATAGTTCATCCAGAACTAAATATTTGGAATATTATCCCCATGATGTCCCAGAGCCTTTCATCGAGACCCTTAATAGTATCAAATAAGAAATCAATGGAGATTCAACTAATTGAGGGCCCATTAGAGCATGCAATGGTTTGTGTTGATGGCCAAAAAGACATACCTGTAGAGTACAATAAATCTATTCATATTTCTAAAAAGAGCTCATCGTTAAAAATTATTCATCCCTCTGATAATGATTTCTATGAGGCTTGTAGAGAAAAACTTGGTTGGAGCTTAGATATTACTGCCAAGAAAAACCATTAAACTTGAATACAAACTCCTCATACTTTTTAATTATTTCGATTGCTGTATTGTTAAGCTTTTTAACAAATTTTGGTTTTAGTAGTTTGCTTGAACCATTTCTTTTTCTAAAAAGCAGCGGATCAAATTTATATCCATCATTTCAAGCTACATATATAGCTTCTCAAGAATGGTGGCGTCTTATTACTCCAACGTTTCTTCATTTTTCACTCACCCACTTAATATTTAATTGTTTATGGATTTATATATTAGGATCAAAAATTGAGATTATTGATGGAAAAGGAATTTTTCTAACTTTATTTTTAATTTCAGGTTTATCAAGCAATCTCGGTCAATATTTCATAACTGGTGATTATCTCTTTGGGGGGCTTAGTGGAGTGGTGTATGGTCTTTTGGGCTATTGCTTTATATTGGATTTAGACAACAGAGGTCAAAGATATGATTTGCCAATTGCCTTATATATTTTTATGTTTATCTGGTTATTGATTGGCTTTACAGGGCTATTAAAAATTTTTGGTTTTGGGAATGTTGCGAATATCGCTCATTTAGTTGGTATGATAGCTGGATTTATACTTGGTTTAATAGCCAAATATACTTATAAGTTTTAGCCTAATGAAAAAAATAACCAAAGCAGTCTTTCCCGTTGCTGGCCTTGGAACAAGATTTTTGCCCGCAACCAAAGCTACTCCAAAAGAAATGCTCCCAATTATAGACAAACCTCTGATTGAATACGCCGTTGAGGAAGCAGTGATGGCAGGAATAGAAGAAATAATCTTTATTACAAGCCATACGAAAAGATCAATTGAATACCATTTTGATAGGAATCTTGAGCTCGAAGAAAAATTAATGAAGTCAGGTAAAAAAGATGCCATAAAAAAGATAAATAGAAATATATTTCAAGATGTCACCTTCACTTATGTGCGGCAGAAATCACAGAAAGGCTTAGGACATGCAATTCTTCAGGCCAAGCACTTAATAAAAGATGAATCCTTTGCTATTTTGCTAGCAGATGATCTAATAATTAATAATCCTTCTGCTACTCAGCAATTAATAAATGTTGCACTAGAGACTAACTCATCTGTAATTGGGCTAAATAAAGTTCCTAAAGAGCATATTAGTAGGTATGGAGTTATCTCTTCTGCAGATGTATCTTCTGAAGGGGAAAAACTATTTCTTCTTGATGGAATTATTGAAAAACCTCACTCAAATCCTCCATCAGATATGGCTGTGTTTGGGAGATATGTTTTATCTCACCATATATTTAATTATTTAGAGATAATTGATCCTGGAGTTGGAGGGGAAATACAGCTAACAGATGCAATTAAGCTAATGTTAAAACAACATGAGGTCAATGGGTATCTTTATGATGGTGTAAAATTTGATTGCGGATCTAAAGAGGGATATGTGCAAGCAATTGCTCATCTAGCATCAGATTTTTTGTCCAAATGAGAGCGTTGCTCTCATTTTTGAGAATAATGCCTCCTGAGATAGCTCACTCAATCGCACTTAATTCATTGCAACTTTTATACAAATTAAAGTTAATCAAACTATTTTTCCCTCATAGATTTTCTGAGACTTCATTTACATTCAAAGGTCTAAAATTTAAAAATAAACTAGGTATAGCTGCAGGGCTAGATAAAAATGGAGATTTTATAAATGCATTGGGGGCATTGGGTTTTGGTTTTATTGAGGTTGGTACTATTACCCCTAAACCACAGCCTGGCAATCCAAAGCCACGAGTATTTCGATTGGCTGATCAAGAAGCGATTGTAAATAGACTAGGTTTTAATAACAAAGGAGTTGACTACCTGGTAAAAAGAGTAAAAAGAAGAAAATATAATGGAATTCTTGGAATTAATATTGGAGCAAACAAGGATTCTATGGGACAGAGAAGAGTCGATGATTATATTGAATGTTTTCAGAAAGTTTCTGCTTATGCAGATTATATTACAGTTAATATTTCCTCACCAAATACTCCCGGATTAAGATCTTTGCATTCTAAAGAAAATTTTTTGCCATTGTTTAAAGCTATTAATCAAGTCCGTAAAACTGAAAATTATTTTAATCCTATATTCATAAAATTATCTCCAGACGAACATATAGATGTAATTTCTGAAATTACCAAAGCTATTAAAGAGTTTAATTTTGATGGAGTAATAGCTTCTAATACCACAATTGAAAAGAGTGATTTAACATTGCAATCAACAGTAGATCTTTCAGGCGGCTTATCAGGCAAACCTTTGCTTAAAAAATCAAATGAACTTCTTTCTTTCGTTCATTCAAGAGAACCTGGGCTTTTAAAAATTGGAGTTGGCGGAGTTCATGATAAAGAAAGCTTTAACAAGAAATTAGAAAAGGGAGCCTCTTTAGTACAAATTTATACTAGTTTTATTTATCACGGCCCGGAAATCATCAAAAAATTATTGAATTAAAATTTTTATGGAATTATTAATTTCTCTTTTTACTATTCTTTTTTTGATTGGTGCAATAAGCTTTTTAAGACCTTCAAAAAAAATGAAAGCACTGAGCGCAGTTAGAATGTCAGCTAGTAAAGAGGGTTTTAAGATTGGTTCAACAAATGAACTTAGAAAAAAATTTAAAAACTGGACCCCACAAGTAGCTATATATCAAATTAAAAACACTTCTGATCATAAGAATTTACATTACTTGAGAATAAAAAATGAGCTTAAACTTTATGAACCAATCTCCTTTAAATATGAAAATCAATTTCAAATAGTTGAAGAAAAAATTTCTAAATTACCGTCTTCTGTACTTGAAATTATTTTTTATCAGTCCAATATAGCAATCGTTTGGAATGAAATGCTTGGAATTGAAGAGCTTTTAAAAATTAAAAATGCTGTTCTAGAATTATGAACTTTTATATATTTTAATAAATTAATTTATGACAAAAACACTAGTTATAGTTGAATCACCCGCAAAAGCTAAAACTATCTCTAAGTATTTAGGAGCAGACTATATTGTAAAGTCTAGCGTAGGTCACATCAGAGATCTTCCAAAGGGAAAGTCTAAAAAACCAGCACAAAGAAATACCATTCCGAAAGACCTCCCTGATGATGAGAAGAGAAGGCTAAAAAAAATTAATGAACGTAAACGACTTGTTAGAAGGATGGGAATCGACCCTGATAATGGTTGGGCAGCAAATTATGAAATTATCCCTGAAAAAGAAAAGGTTATAAAAGAGTTAAAAACAGCAGCGAAGTCTGTAGAGTCTATTTTTCTTGCGACTGATCTTGATAGGGAGGGTGAGGCAATAGCTTGGCATCTTAAAGAAGCTTTAGGAGCAGATAAATTTAATTATTCTAGAGTTAGGTTTAATCAAATTACCAAAGACGCAATCCTAGAATCTTTTGAAGATCCAAAAGAGATAGACGCAAGTCTTGTTGAGGCCCAACAAGCAAGAAGGTTTTTGGATAGAGTTGTAGGTTTTGAATTGTCTCCACTTTTATGGGCAAAAATTGCTCGCAACTTATCAGCTGGAAGAGTTCAATCAGTTGCATTAAGACTTTTAGTGGAACGAGAGCATAGTATCCAACAGTTTAAACCAGATGAGTTTTGGGAGATTTCATTTAATGCAGAAAACGACCAAAATACTGCCATTGCATTTAACTTAAATAGAAGAAAATCAGATCCTCTGCTGCAAGCCGATGAGGCAAAGAAAATTGAAGAACTTATCAGAACTTCTAATTTGATAGTAAGTGAAGTTACTCAAAAACCAGTTAAATCAAAACCAAAACCTCCTTTCATTACATCAACATTGCAACAAGCAGCAAGCACAAAGCTTGGGTTTAATGTTAAAAGAACTATGAGAACAGCTCAAAAGCTATACGAAAATGGACTCATTACTTATATGAGAACTGACGCTCCCGCTCTGTCGCCTGAATCAATTGCTGATGCAAGAATGTATATTGAAACCAACCTTGGAGACAAGTATCTTACTAATGCTCCAAGAATATATTCTTCGAGCGAAAATGCGCAAGAGGCTCACGAAGCAATTAGACCTACAAATGCATCAACTAAATCCGAAGGTTTAATCTCATCATCGGATGAAGAAAAAAGATTATATGAATTAATTTGGCAGCAATTTATTGGTTCGCAGTTGCCAGATGCAGAATATTTAGCAACTAATGCAAAAATACAGTTAGATGAATATATTTTTTCTGCAACAGGAAGGGAGGTTGTTTTTGATGGTTTTACTAGAATTGTTAAATCAAAATCAGATGATCAAGATTCTAGTATTTTGCCCCCACTTGCAGTAAATCAGAATTTAAATCTCAAGGACCTTGAAAATAAACAAAAATACACCAAGCCTCCAGCAAGGTTTTCAGAAGCTGCTTTAGTTAAAGAATTGGAGAAGAAAGGTATAGGTCGGCCCTCTACATATGCAAATATAATTTCTACAATTCAGGATCGTGGGTATGTTGAGATTCAAAACAGAAGATTCTTTGTTAAAAAAATAGGAATGATTGTCACAGATAGACTGGTGAACAGCTTTGATGACATTATGGATTACAGCTTTACCGCTAATTTTGAAGATGAGTTAGATAGAATTGCAAATGGCGAATTAAATTGGAAAGAGGTTTTAGATTCATATTATTCAGCTTTCCAGGATGACCTTTTATCAGCAATGGATGAGGAGAATGGGATGG
>Ga0255773_10004642_pt1 | contig 11599 bp, 12 predicted proteins | sample 011ome_17_FD_179971 | JGI IMG/M metagenome (GOLD analysis project Ga0255773, IMG submission 179971) | Coastal salt marsh microbial communities from the Groves Creek Marsh, Skidaway Island, Georgia - 011502XT metaG (version 2) | ecosystem: Environmental > Aquatic > Marine > Intertidal zone >...
CTTTTTGGCAATACCGGGGGCAAGTCCAGGCAGGTAGGAATCCGGAACCCGCTAGATACAGCTTCCAACAAACCTGTCGCATTCATCAAGATGGTGCAAGGGGGGCTTGCCACCAGTGGTGATTATGAACGTTACACACTCATCCAGGGTAAAAAATACAGCCATATTCTTAACCCTCTGACGGGTTGGCCTGTAGAAGGATTCAGCTCAGTCAGTGTACTGGCTGATCAGTGTGTCGTTGCCGGCAGCGCCGCATCCATTGCAGTATTGAAGGGTGAAAAGGGAATTGATTGGCTTGAAGCCCTGGGTCTGCCCTTTCTATGTATAGATAAGAAAGGGCAGGTGTCAGGAACGCTTATCTGATCTTGAGCGCTTAACGCTGATGCCAGAGCAGGTGCCCTGCGTTATTGGTACGCACGCGCCAGACAACCCCTTGTGACGCTTCAGTGATGTACAACCAGTTACCATCAAAGGCTACGTTGGTCACAAAGGTCCCGGCGTCTTCTGGTAACCAGATCTTGCCGTAATGATAGCCATTGGGGTCAAAAACGCTCACCTGTCCTCCCTGGAATATGGCCTGGTAAATATTACCCTCTGCATCCACAGCCATACCATCAGGACCAATGCCACCTTCGGTATGCGCTTTCACATAGGAAGTATCAAACACATCCTGTGATGACAGTGAGGGCAGGGAAGTGATGCGTTTGCGTGCATATTCGCCAACGTAAAGATTGATTTCGTTTGGGGACAGGGCGATGCCGTTTGGAAAAGCCATGCCACCTGAAACCAGTTGCATGGTGGCATTATTTCCTCCGGGCGGGACATAAAAAACACGACCAACCGGTTCCAGTGCACCTGAGCCATAGGGTTCGGTGAAGTAAAAGCCACCATTGCTGTCAAATACAAGATCATTGAAACCGCGGATCAGTTCATTTTTGTACATGTTGACCACGAGTGACACTTCCCTGGTGTCTGGATCAAACTCGAGAATTCCCTTGACCTTGTCCGCAATAAACAAACGACCATCACGATGATGCTTGGCACCGTTTGGCTGGCCACCGGTATTGCCTTCGACACTGCACTGGCCATTGTCATCCACAGACAGCAGGTTGCCACTGAGGAGATCCACCACCCAGAGTGTCCCTTCAGGATCAATGGTGGCACCTTCGAGAAAACCACCACACTCGGCAAATTTCTCAACCACGCAATCATTGCAGATATCACTAATATCAAAGTCTTGTGCATTGGCAGTACAGACGAATAACGTAAGCAAAGAAATCTTTATAATTTTATTCATTACTTTGTCCATTTTCTAAAAGCTTGTGGCTGGAGGCGGGGCGAATTTATGCGCCCGCCGGGACAACACTCATAACGTAGTGGCTGTCCATATATTCGCGAATCTGGTCTACCTGGCCATCGATAATTTCAAACGCCCAGCAATACAGGTTGTCGTATTCAATACCGCTCTGGAAAGTACCTACTGCCTGTGTTTCCGCATAGACCATATTGTCCTTGGCAGTGAGCTTGTGAATGATGACTTTTGGATCACCTTCAACGAACATGCCCCTTACGGGGGCCAGGAATTCATCAATGATGTGATCACGCCCCGGGTGAGGCCCTGCTCCGGGTATTTCCTTGGACATTGCTGTCCAGCAGGCTTCTTCCCGGAACATGCCGCGTAGGGTTTCCAGGTCGCCCGCACTGAGGACTTCAAAGAAATTTTTCACCAGTGCCTCGTTCTGTGATTCTAAATCTGACATATCTACATGCTCCCCTTTTCTCTGGTATGCTTGGTTTCGAATTTGACCTGCAAGATACAAGAGACCAGTCACAGGTCGCAAGTCTGAATTGACTTGATCCATCGAAAATAAAGAACCTGAAGAATATAAAAGAAATAGAGGTAATCCATGTCTGATGATGTTTATAACGACGTTGATGTCGTTGCCATTGGTTCTGGCCACAATGGCCTTGTTGCTGCAGCCTACATGGCAAAAGCTGGTAAGAAAGTGCTGGTCCTGGAACGCCAGGACTGGATTGGCGGAGGCGTGGTGACAAGAGAGCTCACTGTTCCCGGCTTCAAGCATGATCAGCATTCGATGGCCCATATATTCATCCAGGCCAACCCCATGATCGTTAATGATGAGCTTGGTTTGATGTCCAAGTACGGTCTGGAATATATCCATCCTGAAATCCCCATGATTTCGGTGTTCCCTGATGGTCAGACGCTGGCTATTCATACCGACCGTGAAAAGAATATTGAGGAAATCGCCAAGTTTTCGGCAAAAGATGCTGAGAATTATCGACGTTTTTCAGAAACAGCTGCTGGCTACCTGCCGGCACTGGTTGGCACTCTCTATACACCGCCTGCACCGATTGGTGCCATGTACGCCATGATGGATCAGAGCAGGGAAGGCCAGGAAATCATGGCGGTCATGATGAAGAGTGCCTACGACATCGTTATGGAATATTTCGAAGACGAACGGGTTCGCTTGCACTTCCTGCGCATGGTCAGTGAAAACCTGACCGGCCCTGAAGAGAAGGGCACGGGTATTGGTCCCTTCATGTTTCTTGGCTGGCTGGAGAAATACGGTATTGGTGTCGCCAAGGGCGGCAGCGGCATGCTCAGCCAGGCATTGGTGAATTGCATCAAGGATCATGGTGGCGAAGTGGTGACCGGCACGTCCATAAGCAAGGTCAACGTATCCGGAGGCAGGGCTACTGGTGTCGTGACGGATGACGGGCGCGAGATCAAGGCGAAAGATGCCGTGATTGGAGCGATACACCCCCACCTGTTGCCGAAAATGGTGGATGGGCTTGAGCCATTTGTAGCCCAAACTGCAGAGAATGTTGAACTGTCGGCCAACTGCGTCTTCACTATCCATGCCTCACTGGATGAACCCCTTGAATTTATTGGTGGTGAAGATGTGAAGAAGGCCATGATGATTGAACTGTTGCCGGAAAACACAGATGTCCTGCGTGATCATTTTGATGACCTGCGTTACGGTCGTATCCCCAAGAATTCCCTGTGTGCACTAGGATCAGCGACCAATATAGATCCTTCCCGTGCGCCGGAAGGAAAGGCAACAATGCATGCCTGGGACTACTGCCCTTATGAGCATCCCGATGGTGGCGCCCAGGCCTGGGACCAGCACAAGGAAGCCTTTGCCGATCACATGATTGCCAATATGAAGCCCTATGTCCCCAACCTGAGTCGCGACATCATGCTTGGTTGTCACTGTGACTCCCCCCTGGATATGGAACGTACTTCTGCCAGTTTCCAGAGAGGAGATATCCATGGTGTGGCACCTTACCTTTACCAGTTTGGTGCCCACAGGCCGACCCCGGAACTCGGTAAAAATCTTGTTCCAGGTGTTGAGCGTCTCTACCTTGTTGGTCCGTTCCAGCACCCAGGCGGTGGTGTTTTCGGTGCAGGCCGTGGTACTGCAATGACCATGTTCGATCAGATTGGCATGGACTTTGATGCGGTAATTAAATAGTTAGTTATTAAATAAGTACTGAGTCCAGTAAGGAAGTATTCGTTACGCATGAAGATATATGCACAGGATGGCAGTGAATTAATGGATGTCACGGCCATTGAAAAAGATGAAAACCAGTTGGTGGTAAAAGGAAAGATTTTTCAATCCATGCCCATGACGGCAAAACTGCGCCCGGAAGAGGCCAGGAAAGGAATGGGCATGATGAGTTTCTCAACCTGGCTGTTCCTTCTGTCTCTGCCATTTCGGCGCAGTACTAAAAAATAACACTTCACAATTATGGATGGCCTCCAGTACCTGGAAAACTTCCTGCAATCTTTAGTCGCCGGATTGCTGATGGGTTCCATGTACGGTTTGATGTGCGTGGGCTTGACCGTGATCTTCGGCGTCATGCGTGTCATCAACTTTGCCCAGGGCGAATTCATGATGCTGGGCATGTACTTTGCCTATTTCTGTTTTTCCTGGTTTGGTGCCTATGCATTTTTTAATGGTGTCTGGTTTCCCTTTATGCTGGCCTTGCTGGCAGGGCCGGCACTGTTCCTTGTCGGTGTATTACTGCATCGGATTCTGATTAACGCGGTCACCGGCCATAAAGCCAGCAAGCTGGAGGCAGAGGGTCATTATGCCCAGCTTGTACTCACGCTTGGTGTAGCACTGGTGCTTCAAAACGGCGGACTGTTTTTCTTTGGTTCAACGCCTGTTTCTGTATCCAACGAACTTTCATATAGTGCCTGGGAATGGGGCCCGATGGTGGGTGACCGTGTCAGTGTCTTTGTTAATCAGGCGCAGACTATCTCGGCAATTCTGGCCATTATCGTAGTTGTCGCTTTCGGGCTAGTCATGGCCAGGACAAGACTTGGTAAATCCCTGCGCGCTTCTGCGGACAATCCTGATGCAGCGACCTACATGGGCATCAATGTTGATCGCTGTCATCGTGTTGCCTTTGGATTTGGAGTTGCTATCACTGCAATCGGGGGCGGCTTGCTGGCGTCCAATGCACCCTTCCAGCCTTATATTGGCACTGAATACGTCATCATCATGTATGCAGGTGTTGTGCTTGGGGGGCTGGGCAGTGTTCGGGGTGCATTTCTCGGTGGAATGACAATCGGTATTTTGCAGCAGGTATCAGCCATCATCCTCCCGAACCAGTTACAGAACACGATTATTTTTGTCTGCTTTCTTATCATAATCCTGTTTCGTCCCCAGGGATTTTTCGGGACCAGGGATAGAACCGCATGACAACGGGCAAAGAAAAACTCAGCCCGGCGGTAAAAAAAGATTTTCGCCATATTGGTTTATTCGGGCTTGTATACATTGTGCTGGCCCTTTTGATCAGCAACAGCTACTACCAGCTCATCATGACTATTGTGCCGGTATGGGCGGTGATGGGACTGTCCTGGAACCTGCTTTCCGGATACAGCGGTTTAATCAGTTTTGGACACGCCGCTTTTTTTGGACTGGGCGCGTATCTTGTCGCGCTAGGTCTGGCTCTCTGGAATCTGAGTCCCTGGCTGACCATCATTCTTGCCACGTTAACCGGTGGCCTGTCAGGTTTGCTGGTAGGTATCCCCACTTTTCGACTGCGCGGCCATTACTTTGCCCTGGCCATGCTGGCCTATCCGTTGGCGCTGCTTTATATCTTTGAATGGCTGGGCTACCAGGAGGTGGCTCTGCCCATGAATCGTGAAGCACCCCTGGCCTACATGCAGTTTGAAAATCCTTTTTTCTATGTCCTGATTTCCATTCTGCTGCTGATGCTGGCAATGGCCATTACATCGCTGCTCTCGCACTCGCGGTTTGGTTTGTCACTGCTGGCTATCAAGCTGGATGAGGACGCTGCAGAGGCCGCTGGAATCAACACGCTTTACTGGAAACTGGTAGCCATTACTGTCAGTGGTGCTATCGCCGGTGCAGCCGGTGGCTTCTATGCAGTAGTGTTGCTGGTGGTTACACCGCTGGCGGTGTTCGGGATGCTGGTCTCTGCCCAGGCCCTGATTTTTGCCATGTTCGGTGGTGTGGGGACTTTGTGGGGACCGGTGCTGGGTGCTTTTATCCTGGTGCCCCTGAGTGAAATTCTCTATGCGCGATATGCAGCTGATTTTCCCGGCATCCAGGGAGTGATTTACGGTGTGGCCATCATTGCAGTGATTCTGTTTGCGCCGGAAGGGATTATCTGGAAATTGCGCTCATTGATGAAACCCAATCTGGGCAGGGTGCTTGGCACATCAGCCAGTCAGGCAAATACAGATATCGATGAAGGATTACTGGCTCGACATGACGACAAAGCCGGACAGAATATCCTGACTGTTAACAATCTGTCCAAATCCTATGGGGGACTCAAAGCGGCAAACGATCTCAGCTTCAGTGTCAGAAACAGGGAGCTGCTTGGCATTATCGGGCCGAACGGTGCAGGAAAAACCACACTGTTTAATCTTCTCAACGGGTTTGTTGCGCCTGATGAAGGGGAAATCCTGTTTCGCGATAACTCCCTGTTGAAGCTTAAGCCCAACCGGATTTGTGCCTTGGGCATTGCACGAACATTCCAGGTAGCCAAGCCGTTTGCGCATCTGTCTATTCTGGACAATGTCATCCTGGGTGCCTATGTGCACAGCAAGGACAAGGATGAAGCGCAGCAACTTGCCTCTGCAGCAATCAAGCTCGTTGGACTCATTGATAAATGTGATTCTCCTGCAAGTAATCTGACGAACAGGGAGCTGCGGCTGATGGAGCTGGCCAGGGCGCTGGCTTCCAAACCCCGGCTGATTCTGGTGGATGAAATACTGGCGGGGCTTGATCCGGAGGCCATGGAGAATGTCCTGGAAGTATTGCGCAAGGTGCAGCTGCTTGGCATTACCATCGTGATCATTGAACACAGTATGCAGGCCATGGTGCAACTGGTGGACAGGTTTATTGTGCTTGATCACGGCGCACTATTGGCGGAAGGCATTCCGGACGACATCGTGAAGGATGATCGTGTTATTGAGGCTTACTTGGGAAAGAAGTGGTTGGACAGGGATGAGTGAGCGTTTGTTAAAAATAGAATCATTGCACGCTGGATACGGTGGTGTGGATGTGCTGCGTGACATAAACCTTGAGGTTAACTCGGGGGAGTTTGTCTCAGTCGTGGGGCCAAATGGTGCCGGCAAAAGCACGCTGTTTAAAACCATTTCCGGCATCGTAACACCCCGCCTGGGCTCCATATTCTATAAAGAACACAACCTGGAAAAAGTGGCTTCTTCGAGGCGCGCCCATCTCGGTATTGCCCATGTCCCTGAAGGGCGGCAGGTATTTTCATCGCTCACCGTGCTTGAAAACCTGGAGCTGGGAGCCATTGCAAGCCGAAATCCAGGAAAGCAGTCTGATAACCTGGAAAAAATATATGAATGGTTTCCTGTTCTGAAAGACAGGCAGAAACAGCTGGCAGGAACCCTGTCTGGAGGTGAGCAGCAAATGCTGGCCATAGGCAGGGGGCTGATGGCAGCCCCAGAGATCCTGATGCTGGATGAACCTTCCATGGGGCTGGCACCTGCCATAGCAGATAATATATTTGAACGCCTGATTGAGATTCACCAAAGCAGCAGCATGAGCATCCTGCTGGTAGAGCAGCGGGTGGCTGAAGCCCTGCACTTTGCCAGTCGTGCCTATGTAATTGAGGCAGGGAGCATTATTCTAAGTGGTGTACCGGCAGAGCTGCAGGATAACGACAGGATAAGACAGGCATATCTCGGGATGTAACAGACCTGGCTAACGGGCGATCCGACATTGCCAGATTTTCAATTGGCCATCTTCTTTCTTCAGAATAAAAGAAAAGTTGAATTTTATGGCTTCGCTTGCCTGGCCTTCAGGGGTTTGTATCTTTGTCATTTCACCGTTGAGGAAAACCACGTCTGAAATATAGTCAAACCCAACAGGTATTTCCGGGTACATATTCATTATGTTGACACTTTTGAATGTAACGGGTACTGTCAATGCCAATTCAACTGAAAATAAAAGGAGGTGATCCAATGTCTAGTGATATGTGTAAGGTTTTAGCGGGTATTGGTGTTAATGTTCTATTCGGTGCTATTGATATGATTAATACGATAGTCCGGAGGGAATCATAACCACCTCCAAGAGAAATCTTGATTGAGTTCCGCTGGAACCCAACTCATCACGAAAGGGAGCTTTTTATAAAGCTCCCTTTTTTATTTGGGCCCAGGTTTACTTGAATTGGGACTGGTTAGGAGTCTCCCTTTTTATTTTGGCCCCTGGTTTACTTGAATTGGGAATGGTTAGAAGTCCCCCTTTTTTATTTCCTGATCACTGGCCATGTCATTTGTGTCAAATACTTTGTCAAATGTGACAATTTTTTTGTCAAAGCACTCATCAAATACTTTTGCCAATCGCCTCTCTGGAACAGTAAAAGTCATTGATATTCAGCAACTTGCAAAAACACTGATCAATGCTTACTGCATGGCATAGTTTGTGCACTAAGTGTTAAATAATAAGTACAAAATGAACAGAAGAACAAAATTTATAAGATGAAATGCACTAAAGTGGTTTGAAATTTAGTGACGATAATTGACGTGTCGTTAAACTGAATGAATCAGTTGAGAGACTTTTATAGAGGGATTCCATGAACGTAAAAATTCCATTTAGCCCGGACCTATCGGTACAACCGGAAGTGAAGGCCTTTTTTGACGAGGCGACCGAAACCTTTTCCTATGTAGTCAGAGATCCGGCGTCAACTTCCTGTGCTGTCATCGATTCAGTAATGAATCTTGATTACCCCTCTGGCACCACAAGTCACAGAGGAGCCGATGAAATCATAGCCTGGATCCAGGAAAATGATTTGACACTGGAATGGTTGATCGAGACCCATGTCCATGCTGATCACCTGACAGCTGCGCCCTATATCCAGGAAAGGCTTGGCGGCAAAATTGGCATTGGTGAAAATATTACAGTTGTCCAGGATGTCTTTGCGGGTATTTTCAACACTGGAAGTGATTTCAAGCGTGATGGCTCCCAGTTTGATGTGCTCTTTTCAGACGGTGACAGTTACCAGATAGGTGAAATGACAGCCTACGCGATACATACGCCCGGACATACACCTGCGTGTATGACACATGTGATTGGGGATGCAGCTTTTGTGGGTGACACGCTGTTCATGCCTGACGTCGGCACGGCGCGGGCAGACTTTCCCGGAGGTGATGCCCGGATACTTTTCCAGTCTATTTCGCGTGTACTGGCTTTGCCTGATAACACACGCTTGTATATGTGTCATGACTATCCAGAGAATAGAGAAATCTCATTCGAAACTACCGTGGCGGATGAAAAGAAATCCAACATACATGTCCGTGAAGGTGTTGAAGAAAATGAATTCGTCAAAATGCGGGAAGCCAGGGATGCGACCCTGGACATGCCAACACTGATCCTGCCTTCTTTGCAGGTGAATATGCGGGCAGGGCATCTGCCTCCCGAGGAAGACAATGGCAGGGTCTATCTGAAACTGCCTCTTGATGCATTCAAGTAATTCACCAGAACATTTCCATACGTGAGGACTATAAATGGATTCCAATAATCTTGTGCACCCTTTGGTTATTGTTGGTGCCGGCAGTGCCGGCATTTCAGTCGCAAGCAGTTTGCTGAAAAGACAATCCGACCTGAAAATTACTATCATTGACCCTGCGGGAGACCATTATTACCAGCCTGGCTTTACCATGGTCGGTGGTGGCATCTTCAACGTAGAGGAGACCCGCCGCAACATGGGTGCTGTGATACCTGGTAAGGTTAATTGGATCCAGGCGGCCGTCACTTCCTTTGATCCCGGTAACAATGCTGTGGTTCTCAGTGATGAGAATGTTATTACCTATGAGCGATTGATTGTCTGTCCGGGGCTCAAACTGAACTGGGATGCTGTTGAAGGACTCGAGGAGACCCTGGGTAAAAATGGGGTGACTTCCAATTATCTGCCCGAATATGCTCCTTATACATGGGAGCTGGTTCAGAACCTTGGCTCAGGTAAGGCAGTATTCACCCAGCCGCCCATGCCAATCAAATGTGCCGGTGCTCCGCAGAAAGTGTTGTATTTGTCTGCAGATCAATGGCAGAAGAAAGGTGTCCTGAAAGATATTGCAGTCCATTTCTATAATGCGGGTGGCGTCCTTTTTGGTGTTGCTGACTACGTACCGGCCCTGCAATCCTACATGGATAAATATGCAGTGGGTTTGCATTACAGTCACAACCTGGTGAAAGTCGATGGAGAAAGTAAAACTGCCTGGTTCAGCAAAACAGTCAGCGAGGGCAAGACAGAGCTGGTATCCACTGAATTCGACATGCTGCATGTATGTCCCCCCCAATGTGCTCCTGATTTCATCAGGAACAGTCCACTGGCTGATGATGCCGGGTGGCTTGATGTTGATCCCAACACACTGCAACACAAATCCTTCAGTAATATCTGGGGAGTCGGTGATGTTATGAACACGCCTAACGCAAAAACAGCCGCTGCCATAAGAAAGCAGGCACCTGTGGTTGCATGTAATGTGCTTCAGGATATGAAACAGGAAATTGATGTCTTTGGATATGATGGTTACGGTGCCTGTCCGCTCACTGTTGAGCGTGGCAAAATAGTACTGGCAGAATTCAAGTACGGCGGCAAACTGGCACCGACTCTGCCGGCATGGCTGCTCAATGGAACCCGGCCCACCTGGCTTGCCTGGTTCCTTAAAAAAATAGTCATGCCATGGTTGTACTGGCAAGGTATGCTCAAGGGTAAAGAGACCCTGGTCTCACCGCGCCGATTAGCTGATATCCAGGAGTAAGAGCCTGAACAAATTCTTCCCCTGCCTGACATGGATCAGGGAATATGATGCAAGGACACTGACAGACGACCTGGTGGCAGCAGTTATCGTCACTATCATGCTGGTGCCCCAATCCCTTGCCTATGCCTTGCTGGCTGGTGTGCCGGCGGAGGTTGGTTTGTATGCCAGTATATTGCCCCTGGTGTTGTACACAGTATTTGGCAGCAGTCGTACCCTGGCAGTTGGCCCTGTCGCTGTCGCTTCTCTGATGACAGCTTCATCAATAGGTGGGCTCAATCTTGAATCGCCGGCTGAATACCTGCAGGCAGCAATTTTGCTGGCCATGCTCTCTGGCCTGTTCCTCCTGTTTCTTGGCATTCTTCGGTTCGGCTTCCTGGCAAACTTCCTCTCACATCCGGTGGTGTCAGGATTTATCACCGCATCAGCCATCATCATTGCTGTCAGTCAGATCAGGCATGTTCTTGGTATTGAAGGCGGCGGTGACAGCCTGCCTGAATTGCTGGAAAGCATGTCAGCCAATATAGGTAATCTGAACTCTGCGACATTATCGGTTGGCTTGGTGGTGCTGGTATTTCTTTTCGGTACACGGCGTTGGCTCAATGGTCTCCTTGTAAATGCCGGTCTATCCGACTTTGCAGCTGGTGTTATTACCAAGGCAGCGCCGGTGATGGCGGTAATTTTTACAATTGTCTGGGCAAGTGCAGGGGAGCTTGAGAGTCAGGGCGTAACCCTGGTTGGAGCGATCCCTTCCGGTTTGCCAGTTTTGCAATTTCCATCCTTTGACTTATTACTGGTCAGGGAGCTGCTATTACCAGCCATACTGATATCAATTATTGGCTACGTGGAATCGGTTTCTGTAGGCAAGACCCTGGCCTCCAGGCGCCGACAAAAAATTGACCAGAACCAGGAACTGATTGGTCTTGGTGCAGCAAATATTGCTTCGTCGGTATCTGGTGGCTTTCCGGTTACCGGTGGCTTTTCCCGTTCCGTGGTGAATTTCGATGCCGGTGCAAAAACACCTGCGGCAGGATTCTTCACTGCAATAGGTATCGCCCTGGCGACGCTTACTCTCACTGATTACCTGGCACTGCTGCCTAAGGCCACGCTGGCGGCTACGATAATCGTTGCCGTGCTCGGACTTGTGGATTTTTCTATCCTGAAAAAAACATTTGTATATTCCAGGAAAGATTTTATTGCGGTTGCTGCCACGATACTGGTGACCCTGATCGAAGGGGTTGAAATCGGCGTTACTGTCGGCGTGATGGCGTCATTACTGCTCCATCTCTATAAATCTTCCAAACCGCA
>Ga0255773_10004648_pt1 | contig 11592 bp, 11 predicted proteins | sample 011ome_17_FD_179971 | JGI IMG/M metagenome (GOLD analysis project Ga0255773, IMG submission 179971) | Coastal salt marsh microbial communities from the Groves Creek Marsh, Skidaway Island, Georgia - 011502XT metaG (version 2) | ecosystem: Environmental > Aquatic > Marine > Intertidal zone >...
ACCAACGTAACGGTATTTAAACGAGCATCGCCCATTTGTGTACCCCATGATTCTACGTCGGTGGTTGCGTCCATACCTTCAACTTCACCTAATAAGGTAAATACGTTGTTACGGTCCCATGCAATTACTCTCCAACGTCCTTTTGTCAAGGTGTCGAATAATTCCGCGTCGGTATCCGCTAACGCCGCCGTGCTACCTCCAGGTTTAACCGATAAGGTCAAAGTTTGAGTGTATGCAGTTGTTCCGTTATCTCTAGTGGTTGCACCGCTAATCTCTAATGTAGATAGCCCCTTTAATTCCCAAAAATAACCCGTTAGGTTAGTTGCGCCGCTATCTGTCATAGTGGTAACCAATCCGTCCGCGTCTTTGTTAATTACGTCGCTAAATGTATAAGGTATTAAAAATACCCCACGTAAACCCCCCGCGAACTCTTTACAAGGTTCGTATCTAGTTGCTAATGTATTACAAGCCATATTTTTTTATTTTGTTTAGTGAAAAAAAAGGGGCGGGATTTTTCCCACCCCCGTTATGATACAAATCTAACTTAATTAGGTTACGTTAAGTACAACTTGCTGAGTTGGGTTCGTAGCGATGATACCACCAGTGAAACGCATGATAACTCTTACGTTCTGTGATCCGTCGATATCCGCCATGTCGATAACCTTAACTTCGTTCAAGTCGCTCAATAGACCCGTTCCAAAGTGTAAGTCACGCTTAAGACCTAAAACCGCGTCGTCGTCTGTAAGACCTGGGCAAAGGTTAACTGGGATACCTTGGAAGTTCATTGGCTTCTCTCCAACGTAGAATTGGAAGTTATAGTTACCCGCAGATAAAGCCGCTTGGTATGCCTTCATTGTTGATGGTCCAACATAGAAACCATAATCTTCTTTACCATAAAGGGCCGCTGGTGATGCGTCTAACATACCTTGTAAACGTGTTACAACGTTTGAACCAGTAGTCGCGCCACTTGCAGTTTCTTCGATTGCGCTATTGTCAACCAAGTAACCGAACATACCATCTTGTCCAGGTACTGATGCGCTATCATAGAATAGGTTAGTTTTCCAAATACCTTTTTCGATTGATTGTGCAACCTCCGCGCTCACTTGAGCCAAAAGGAATTCTTCAAAAGATGCTGGTAACTTCTCATACGCTGAATAACCCGCTTGTGCCGCCTCCCAAGTGTTACGCAAGTTGTTCTTACAAAGTTGTAAGTTTACTTGCTTCTCGGAAGTTTCCAATACGTACTCGCCAAGTGTTACACTTGAAGAATCCGTGAAGTCACAAGTAGCGGCGGTTACGTCAACTGTGTTTTGCCAGTTACGGATAACCTCTTTAAATGCTACGTTAGGGTGTACGGTAATGAAATCTTTTGCTAAAGTTTCACCGCTTAACAATGCGGCCGCGATATATTTACCCGCAAATTCACCCGCGTAGGTGTTTGGGGAAATCGTAGGGCCACTCAATTTGATGTTTTTGATATCTGCCATAATTGTGTTTTTTTTAAAATAATGAATTAAAAACTCGGTCTTGGATTGTTTCGTTACGCTTTGAACCAATCTTAAATTGGAAGTCGCGCTTTGCTTCACTCTCGGGATTGAACTTTGTGTGGTTAGCGGGGGTTTCTGCAAGTTGCTTACGCAATTCTTCGTTTTCCTCGCTTAACTTCACGTTTTCCATTTTCAATTCGTCGTTGCTAGATTCGATCGCACTTAAACGCGCTTCGATTTTAGAAAAATAAGATTCTTCCATTTCGGTTTTAGATTTAACAACCTTTTTAGGTTCTTTCATTTCAGTTGCCATTTCTTCTTCCATTTCTTTTTTGTCGTATCCCGCTTCAACTTCTTCGGCTACTTCAACTTCTTCGTCTTTGGTTTTCACCTCAACAATTAATCCGTTTTCATCAACGGAAATCATTAATTCGTTTTCCAAAGTGTACATACCCGCAGGTACTGGGATATTTCCTTCTTCGGTTACGATAAATACATTTTTACCCACTTCGAACGCCTCGGCCTCTAATACTGCTTCGCCGTCTGCGGTTCTAACTTGTGCTAATTTGGTTTCCACAACCTCGGGCGCGGCCTCGGCCTCAACCTTTGGTGCCTCAACCTCCTTACCCATTACGATGTCGTAAACACGGGCTAGGATGTCTTTTGCATTACTCATATTCAATTAACGTTTGGTTTGTTACGTGTTAGATATTTACGGACTTTAACAAATCCTTTAATTCTTTTAATTTGATTTCGTCTTTTGACATTACCGTTGACTTATCGGCAAAAAAACCTTCAATTGAAAAGCCCTTAACCTTACCCGTCTTTACGTATTCGTCCCATATCTCGGCGTTGTCTACTTTCATAGCCACGTACCAAGTACCTACGGGATCATTTAAACCATACGCCGCGCTTTTGTCGTGTTGTTCGTCAATCTTTAACCAAGATTCTACCAAGGTTAACCCGTTAATGCTTATTTCATGCTCTAACGTGGCCTTGCTTTGGTTGCCATTCTTTAGGTATAATTGACTTGCTTTTTCAATTGTCGCTTTTGAAAAGTAAACGTAAAATTCTTCGCCGTCCTGGTTCCTATAAATTGGCTTGTTAGGAATCAAGGCGGGACCCATTAATATGCGTTTGTCGGTATCAACGGTTGCAAATTGTACCGCGTGGTTTTTTAATGCTATAAAATTGGATTCAATGGCGGGGCTTTCTACTATTGAAATAGCACTAATGCCCTCGGCCATTTGGTCATCGTCTAAAATTAGTTCTACGATTCTCACAAATAATTAACGTTACTTGGTACCTAGTGTTGCGTTTTGTCTTATGTGCCTATCAAGACTTTGTTGACTTGTTACGTTTTGACCCACTACGTAAGCCCTTGCGGGTTTTCTCATTTGCCCCGCAATGTCGGCTTGTAATTGCGCCCCCGCGTCTAATTGACCGCCTATTATCCCAACACTTGGTCCCGCTAATTGTGGGGTGCCTCCACCTCCACCACCCCCCATTGGTGGTTCGGGTATTGGTGTTTGCGTAATTGCTCTGACTTGTGCAAGACCTTGAGCAATGACACCCGCCGCCGCAATTGGTCCCGCAATACCTCCTTGGCCTAACGCCTTCGATGCCCCTTGGTATGTGCTAATTATCGCTTGTGCAATTGCTAACGCTTTAGCAAATTTAGAATCTTCGCCAAGTAATTGTTGCAACCCACTAATGGCATTAATAGACGCGTTTAAAACGTCTTCTTGTAATTTCTTTTTTGCCTCGGCTAACGCTTTTTCCGTTTCTAACTCTTTTAATTTTAATTGTTCCCGATACTCGTGGTTTGCTAATTCTTGGGCTAAAAACGCTTCAAATTCTTCGTCTTCTTTTTTCTTTTGTTTCTCTTTTTGTTTTTGTCGGTATTCGTAATTTGCTACCTCTTGTTCGACAAATTGTTTAAACGCTTCATCCTCGGCTTTCTTGCGTTCCTCGGCGGCTTTTTTATTTTCCGCAGTTTCTGCCGCTTTTCTTGCTTTAAAATCGCGTTCAATTTCTTTGTTTACTCGGTTTAATTCCCTTTGTGTTGCCCGTTGTAAATTTAAACGTTGCGCCACAATATTATTAACCGCCGCTATTGCCTCCGCCTCTTTGTCGGCGTTTTCTTTATTTGTACGGCTAAATGTATTTTCTAATTTTTGTGCGTCACGCCTTAATTCTAAAGCCTCAACTTCTTGGTCTAATAATTGGTCTTCTAACTTTTGAGCATCTATTAATGCTTTTCGTCTTTCGGCCGCGCTAAATTCTTCTTCTTGCCTAGACTTTAATCGTAACTCCGCTATTTTTTGTTCTAATACCGAACGATCAACTAATAATTTTCGTTCTATCTTATCGGCTTTGTTACGCATTTTAGCCACTTCATCGGCGGCTTTAATTTCCTCTTTTTGTTCTTTTACAAATGCCTTCGCGGATTCAGTCGCACCGTTGTATGCTTTTTTTATGGATTCAATAGGATTTAAAATAAAATTCTTTACGCCTTCCCCAAAACTTCGCATTGTTTCCATCGGTTCGGTTACGGCTTTGATTATTGCCTCACCTAAATCCGCTACAATGTCCATTATGTTACCCCATAACGCACCCGCTACACTTAAAATACGATTTAGTTTATTTTGCCCTTCTTCGGAATCTGTTAAAGCACGTTTTAAACTATACAATACTCCAACGATTGCCGCTAATGCCGCACCTAATGGGGTAGCAATTAACGCCAACATTGATTTACTAACCCCTTGAATACCCGCAATTACCCCGCCTAATGGACCAGGTAATTTACTAGCGGTATCGCTTAAATTATTTAATTTTGAATTTGCCTTATCGGTGCTAGTGGTTGTATTATTTACCGATTTATTTAAATCGTTTACTTCTTTGGTTGCGTTATCCGCGTCAACGTCGATAACAACTTTTATTTTCTCGGCCATTTTATTATTCTTTTAAACATTTGAAATAACTCACCCCAAGTTTGAATTACTTTATTTTTGCCTTTGGCTATTTCCATACGTTCAGAAACTCCGTGCCATTTATCCGTTTGAATTAATTTTATTACTTCGCTTATCATTTTGTTTCAACCATTAATCGAGCCGTATTTATATCTATATCGCCCGAGTGATTTTGTAGGCAACTAACCCCCAACGTAACTATATCCCCCGCGTTTAAATCTAAAATTGTGCTAACGCTTGTGGATTGGTCCGTAGTTCCTACATTACATTCGGCTAGTGTGATTTGATCGTTAACCAATACCGCTACGCTTAAATCATGGCCATGCGAATGGTCTATCCCAATCATGCCCGTAATTTTATAACGTGCGCTTACGCTAATATCTACCGAATTAGTACCCAAGGCAAAATAAGCCTCATTACCATATACTTGGCTACTATCTAAACTTACCGCCGTATAGTTTCCAAATTCATCTACGGTTATAGTTTCGGTGCTGGTAGCGTATGCGGTTATTACATTTATTCCCTTGAGCAATTCACGAACCGCCCTATTAAGAAATCCAACGTTACTAAACCCATACCCTTTTTGGCCTAGGTTGTCTACGGTTACATCCCCGTTTAAATCGGGTTTACCATGCGTTACCGCCCTACCTACACTATCCCCATTAAGAACACTTACGCCATCTACTCGATCGTCCCCATCGGTCCATCCTACGCCATCCCCCGCACTTGTGTATTTCTGTACGTCCACATCGGGGTAACTAATTAAGACTAGTTTAGCCCTTTCCGCCAACATATCATATTCTATGCTTTGTATTTTGTAGTAATTAGAACTTACGGCGATGGTGTCGTTCATTTGTAAATTAAGCCACTCACCAACGGGCAAAACCGCATCCAAATAAACCACTCGGCTTTTGCTTGAATACAACCGCGACAAATACGCCCTCCAAAATTCTACGTACATAGTATTGGTTGGTGTATCCCCGCTTAAAGTTGTTTCTAGTCCAAACGCTAACGAATAATCTGTACTTGCCGTTGGGTAGTCTGAATAAGACGAAATCAAAGGGTAACTAAATTGATCTACGTTATTTAATTTCCACGAATCCGAGGTACTTGTAAAGCCCACGTAATAATATAACCACAAATCGGCTTTAACGCCTTTATTGTCGGCATCTAAAACCACGGGTATTTGTAAATCCGTTTCCCCTACCAATTGCCCTTTGGTGTCTACTTCCCTAATTACGGCGGGGGTGAATACGCTAAACGGCGTTTCTATGTTTAATTCATCAGCCGAAAAGTCCACTTCGGGCGATATGTCAACACTTCCGTAATTGCGATTATTTAAACTTTTAAACGCTACGTTGGCTTGATCCTCGGCCTCGGTGTGTTGCATCGTCATACGCCCAGGAATAGGCATTTTTTCGTGCCTAATATCGGTTATGTCTATGTACTCGGTCCAATTCTTGGTTGAACCATCGGCGTAATAATCATCTATATTGTGTAACTCAAACTCCGTATCGCTTACGGGTACCAAAATAGCGTTGTAAGTCTTTAGGAATTTTTGGATAAAATCGCCAACCTTAATTTGCGGCATAACCACCGCCATATCCATGGTGCTATTTTCTATTCCGTAAGGCACTTTGGTTATTTCCCATTGGAAACTATTAATAGTAACCGACGTATTACCCGTATAAACCAATATTTTTATTTGGTCGTTGATATTTGCGTTAAAGGTAAATTGTAAATCAATTGCACCCGTTTGAGAATTTAAACTAAACGTGTTGTATCCCGTGCTTGATTCAAGATAAATAAACGCACCACCCGTTGTAACCGTTCCACTTATTCGGGTTGTGTATTCGCCGTTATATGGGATAGTATAAATACCCGTAGTATTATCGTATTTGTTTAATGGGTCGCTTGTTTCGGTGTCAAATATTGCCGTATGTGATGTTGCTTGAGCCGCAAAAGAAACCGACGACGCATAATTAACGTCTATTTTAGCGTCTACATTATTAGGGTTTTGTATAGGACCCGCCGCGTTTTGTGGTATTACAAAAAGGTCGTTAAAATTGTCTTTGTCTAGTAGTGAACCGCTAATGGTATATCCTATGTCGGCAAAACACGCCGTTACCATTTCTTTTAAAAGTATGGCGGGGCGTAAATCGTTAACGCTCAAACCTTGATCGTATAAGTTGTTTTCAACCACTGGCACTTTGCAATACTGCATACCTAAATGCCAATCGGCAATTGGGTACATAATCTTACCGCTTACCAATCCACCCGCCCAAGACGAAACGACATTGGCATAACTTACCGTATGGTTATACGCCGACCAATCGACTTCGTTTAATAACTTCTCGCCCCAATCGGCTATGGCTTTCTTGCTTTGACCATAAAATACAATGTTATATTGGCGTGGTAATCCGTTCTTAAACTCAACACCCGTTAACTCAATACACCCATCAAATACGGGTAAACCATGCACGTATATTTTAGCGTCTAACTTTAAAAAAGCATTCCACCCATCGAGTAAGATATTTTCGTCGAAGTAATTTTGAAAAATAGGGTCGTTGGTTGGTGTACTTGGTATGGTGAATTGTTGCGTAAAATCCGTGTGCGCGTTACTTAAATCTTGTAACTCTTTTATTTGCCTCGTTAGTTGTATGGTTTCATCACCAAACAAATCCACGGGCGTACCCTCAATTTCTAGTGAAAACCTCATCGTACTATTTTATTTACCAATCCATGGTTAACCTCTAGTTCAATCGTGTACTGTATTAACTTGTCATTGGTGCGGGTCTTACGTTGGAAACTCGTACTTGTTACACGTGCGCTTTTTAAATAATCGTCGTCGATTAAAATGTTATCCGACATAAACATCTCTTGCATTACGTCGTTATCGCCTTCGGGTATCCAATTCGTGTTTAACGTATATTTCTCTTTTGACTGCTTCAAAAATGGTGTTGTTTGTTGCACCCCATACGTCCACGCCCTTGTTAAATCTTCTTGGGCGTATTGTGGCTTTTCGTAGGTTTCACCCGTAAACTCCACTTGTGTTTTGTGTAGTGCATTGAATACATAGGAATCGTAAACCCCAAATTTGTTGATAAAATGCACTAGGATATGCCCGTAACGATTCTCGCATGGGCGTTCAATAGTATACACTACATCGTCGCCGCTTGTGGTAAATGTTACCGTGGTATCTCCCGTTGCCCCTTCGGTGTCGTATAGGTCGACTAAATCAACCCCTTGAACTTTATTATTGCTTTGCGTAACCGCGCTTGGTGTGTATGTAGTGGACCCTATGGTAATACCCGTTACATCGTCGGCCTCATACCACACGTAATAGGAACTAACCCCTAATGGTATTTCGAACTTGCTTTTTGTGGTCAATACGGGACCGCTTAAATTAGCGTTGAACCCTTCGCTTGTATAGGTGAACCCCGCCGTGGCTAAAACTACGTTAGACGTAATTTGTGTGGTCGTTAGGGGGTTACCGCTTCCGTCTTCGTACTTACCTTGTACCTTTACCGCTACCCAAGCGGCACCGCCTCCAATTGTAGGTTGCGCCGTTGAGGCATCAAACGAATCACTATTTATATATTGCTCGGCTATTTTATGCGCGTCAATCCAACCTCGGCCATTGCCGTATTGATCGGGGTAACGCTCAATCGTTGCTATTGGTGTACCTGGTATTGTATTGGTTCCTTGCCACGCATATATTTTTACCTCATAGTAAAATTTAGGTTGGCCATAATTACCATCGTAAAATTGGTACATTATTGGGCTATTCGCCGCCGCTATCTCGGTGGGTTGCTCGTTAAAATTCATTTCAAATTGTCCTTAATATCTTCGGTTATTGCCTCCCTTATTTGTGGCATATATTTATCCATCGTTACACGCCTTGGCATCTGTACAAAATCAAATGGTTCGATTCCAAAGTGCTTTATTTTTCGGTTCATTAAATACCCCATAGCGTTGCGGTTGCTTTGTGTGTTCTTTAGGAATGAGCCGCTTTGTAAATCCCTAGGGCGTAGGCCTTTTATTTTGGTCCATTCACGCATACGCTTAATCGGTATTCCTTTATCCCCATCACCTTTAGCACCTGGCCAAGGTTTCCGCCCTTTACGTATTGCATCGCCGTATCGGTCGTATTCTACTCCAAATTCTAACCCCTCCGCAATGGGTTTAATAGACCTTACAAGGTTACCACTTGCCACATAATTAGCCCTTACCTTTTTTATTGTTATGTATTCGGGTTGCCAATCGTTACCCACTTTTTTCCATTCTGCACGAATAGACGTACGCGGGTGCTTCGCCTTTAATTGTAATTGCGTTTGACTAGCGAAATAGTCCGCCGCCTCTTTAATTATGCCTTCGGTCTTTTTATACTTCATTGTAACAATCCGTTACCCAAGGGCTTCTAATCTCAAATTGTAAATCAACCGTAAAACCCGCTAATACGTCCGCGTCCGCTTCAATAAATGGGTTCATACTAATGGGTCTTACTAATCTTATATCCTCGTTATATGCTAAACTCTTTTCGCGTAGTTTTAAACTGAAACGCATATATAAATCCTCTAAAATATGCGCGTAGTTTGAGTTTTCCGTATATCCTAACTCCGAATAAAGGTTAACTAAATTGTCTTGTTCGTTTTCGCCCTTTAAAAAATTGACTATATCGGCCACCATTACGTTAACCGTTACCGTGCTTATTTGGTCTTGTACGGCAATAGTTGAAATTGAACAATGTTGTAAGGGGTACACTTGCACCGCCTTTAATGCTACCTCGGTTAAATTTCCGTGTGAGTAGTTCCATCCTAACTCGGTGGCTATTTCCTTTAGTACGGCAAAAACACCGCCTATTCCGTGTTTACTCATCGTTGTGCTTTCTTAATAATATTTCTTTCCAAGTCCCCCAAGTCCGACTTGTAAGCCGCCCACATGAGATTTGTGTGAATGGGTAGTTTACTAACTTGGTCAAACTTTGTAACATCTCCTCCAGTGAGTAAATGGATGAAGCCCATCCATCCCCACTTTTGGTTAAATCCGTGTTGGTCCGTTTCGCCTTCGCCTCCTCCAAATACTTCTTGGTAAAGTTCAGTAAGTCGGTGGCGATAAGATAAAAAAAAAGTTGCGCCCCAAATGCTACATCGCTCGGCATATCCTTGAACGCCTCGTTAATTTCACCCTTGTAAGGTTCGATTAAATACCGCTTTTTACTCTTTTCTTTGATCGGGCGATATAATACACTCATTACCTTGTAAAGGTCCCTTGGTTCCTTTTGATAATTCTCAATGTCGATAAATTCACCCGTGGTTAAATCGTCTAGGTTTGGAATAAACCCGTATTCGATTCCCTTGTAAGTAAATGTAGTTTGTAGTTCGGGCCTTTCTTCTAGTATGCCCGTAATGTGCTTTATGGCACGATTTAAGACCTTTAAAGGCAATGCGCTTGTTTCCTTATACGTAAGCCCCGTAAATATCGCCACGGCCATAATGGCGCGTTCGGTTTCACCCTTCGCCTCTAGGGCGTTGTATTCAACCATGCGGTATAACGGTACCTCGGATAATTTAGTAGGTATGGTTATTTCCATCTACTTAATTAACGCATGGTTAGGCGAATGTTTTAATCTATGTTACAAAAGCATTCAAACGACGGGTCGTCGTCCCATAAACCTAATTGTTTTTGTGCTTTCGCTTTTAAATCTGAATAACTGATTTCTTTTTTAAATGTAGATTCCGCCTCTTTTTCTCTTTCTATCCACCAATCAAATAATTCGGGTTTCTCTTTGGCAATGATTCCAAGTTTACCTTTACCCTTTAAAAAACAACAATCGCAATTCCCGTAAGGTTCGTTCACTTTTAAATCAAAATCTTGCTTCGCCCACCACTCTAATACGTCGGCTTTTGTGGTTTTCCATTTTACTAATGGTAATTCTATATCCATATCGGTGCCTTTAATCTTTTGCCACCTTCTTGGTTCGTCGTATCTTATGCCGTTGTATGATGTATACTCTTTTATACCTATGCTTTTTAAGTACCTTTTTAAAGTCTTTATTTTCATTTCATGAGTGCAATAGCGCATACGTTGATTTGGTAAAAAATGCTTGTAATGCTTTATTACTTCTTCAAATGGTCGGCCGTCACGTGATGCGGTTTCGTAATCTACGACCTCAAAATTATTACCGTACCGATATTCTAACCATAGGATATTTAAGCCCCAACGCTTATTACATTCCTCAATAAAATCTAACGTTTGTGGTAATTCCTTGCCCGTATTCTGAAACGTTATTAAATATTCGCCGCCTTCGTCTATTAACCTCTTGGTCATGTATGCCGATGTACGACCCCCACTAAAATTAATAATGTTCATATTTCAAATATAAAACATTTATCTCACATCATAAATGCCGTGGTTACGTTTTAGGCCTAGGGCTTCCATTTCATGGTAACGCCAAGCGTCTATTGCGTGGTCCACCCCTACTGGATTATTTAACGTATTCCCCGCTTTGTCTTTGTCCCAACAATAACCGCGTAATTCCTTTATTAGTTCGGTGCTATCCTTTGTAACCAAATATTCTTGGCTTTGCATTATCTGTATTCCGTACAAAATCGAATCCTTGCCCTTGGTTACCGCCCTTATCATTTTACCATAGCGTCGTATTTCCTCAATGCTTTTAGGTTCGGCACTATCCGCGTAGATGGGTACGCCGTCGGGTAAGACCTTGGCGATATCCGAATTTAACATAGCGGTTCGATAACATTTTAGATTAATGATTCGTTGGCCGTCGTATTGGTACACCTCAATCAATGCCGTTGGATCGTTTGAATATCCAAAGTCTAAACCACACCCGATTAATCGCGCCTCGCTTGGTATGGTGTCGATGGTTTTATAGTTGCTAAATACAACGCCTTCCAGGTTTCCAATTTCACCTAGTCCATATACACGCCACCAATTCGCCCAATAACTTGAGGTTTCGGATTTTACTTTGGCCTTTTCTATTTCCTTAACTATGGACGCATCCAAGGCCTCATTATCCTTGTACGTCAATACCACCATTTCGCTATCCTTATCGTCTTTTAATTCGGTGTCTACCCAAAATTCCACCACGGGGTTATAATCTAAATAAATAA
>Ga0255773_10004671_pt1 | contig 11558 bp, 9 predicted proteins | sample 011ome_17_FD_179971 | JGI IMG/M metagenome (GOLD analysis project Ga0255773, IMG submission 179971) | Coastal salt marsh microbial communities from the Groves Creek Marsh, Skidaway Island, Georgia - 011502XT metaG (version 2) | ecosystem: Environmental > Aquatic > Marine > Intertidal zone > Salt...
ATGAGCTTTCTTTATGGTTGGGATCAAATAGGTATTTTGTAAACGCATCTTATCCATTAACAAAGTTAGTACCTATTCCAAAAATTGAATTTAAAAAAGAGGACTTATATAAGTTCTGGGTTGAAGCACGTTCTCAGGGATGGAAACTAAGAGGAGTTGATGACCCATTAATTGAACTAGAGAAATCTGGTTTTGATTCACTCTACGCATATAGATTTGATTGGGATGAGCAAACATCATCATACTTTGCAGATTTTCCTAATCTAATTGGTGCTGCTCATGGATTTGAGATTTCCTTTATCACTGGTGACTTTAAATTTGGGCCAATTGGACGATATGTTTATCCGAAAGGAGAGCTCAGAGATCAAATGATGAAAACCATGATGAACTCTTGGGCTTCATTTGCAAAAACAGGTATCCCTGATACCGGTAAAAACACTTCATGGAAAAAATTTAATTCTCAAGAAAGAACTTTTATAAAACTCGATTCTGATGCTCATTTAGCACTTGATAATGAGATATTGTCTCTTGAGCTTATCATGGAAAATATCAAATTATCTCCAATTGGTACTTTGTTAGAAAAATGTTTACTAGCAGAAGAAATGTATTTTAATATCGGAGATCGCTTAGAAGAGGAATTTAATAAGTGGAATAAAGGTGCTTGTATGGAGTTTGAAACCAATTATGAGCGAAGAAAAATTGAAACCGATTTAATCGCTGAATATGGGTCAGCTACTGTTTTTTAATGTTAATTCAAAGCAATTCACCTTTTTTATTTTTTACCCTTGCGCTCTTATTAATAAGTTGCGGGTCTGATGTCGATCCCGGAGCACTAGAGGGTCCTCCGCGATCAATTGAAGCAATTAGGCAGCAAGATTTAAAATTTTTTCAGGCTAAAGAGAGTCTTATGGTGGCTGAAGAGGATGCATCTCAAATTCTTTTTGGAGATTTGCATGTTCATACCACTTATTCTATAGATGCCTTTACGCTTGAATTGCCTATGATGGGTCTACAAGGAGCGCATGATAGCTCGATGGCTTGTGATTTTGCCAGATACTGTGCAAACTTAGACTTTTTTAGCTTCAACGACCATGCTGAAGGTCTTACTCCAGATCATTGGCGGGAACAGAAAAAAATTATTCAACAATGCAATATCTCAAATGAAGACACTTTAACAACTGATTTGGTTGTTTTCCCAGGATGGGAGTGGACTCAGATTGGTACTACCAAAGATAATCACTGGGGTCATCGAAATGTCATTTTTAAGGATATTTATAACTTGCCTGCGAGACCCATAGGCTCTCGTACTCCAGAATCTGGTTTAGGTGTGTTTGATACCACCCAACAAGCAGTAAAAGCGAGGTGGTTGGATGTGTTTAATTTCAAAAGGTATTCAGATTTAAATTGGCTTTTGAACGAGGTTAGGAATATCCCCTATTGTGAGGAGGGAGTTGACTCTAAGGAACTTCCCTTAGATTGCTATGAGTATGCAAGAACCCCTAGAGACCTTTTTTCTAAATTAGATGAATGGAATACCGATAGCATTGTGATCCCACATGGGCAATCATGGGGCTTTCATGTCCCGTTGGGAGCTTCTTGGGATACTCGCCTCAATGATGAAGGACATGATTCCGAGAAGCAGATTCTTTTAGAAATTATGTCTGGTCATGGCAATAGCGAAGAGTATAGAAATATTACATCTGCTAATTTTCTGCAAAATCAGACAATGAGTTGTCCAGAGCCAACTGAAGATTTTCTTCCATGCTGCTGGCAAGCCGGTGAAATACAAAAAAAACGTTGTGATGGACTGACAACTGAAGAGTGTGATGCAAGGGTTGAACTTGCAAAGCAATACACTTTAGCTGGTGGTCCTTATACCAATATGGTTTTCCCAGAGGCCAAACCTGAAGAGTGGTTAAATTGTGATCAATGCACTGATTGTTTTAAACCAGCTTTCAACTATAGACCCAAACAATCAGCTCAATATGCCCTAGCAATATCTAATTTTGAACAGTCTCAAGATTCACCAGATAGATATAATTTTGGATTCATCGCCTCAACAGATGACCATACCGCAAGACCTGGAACAGGTTATAAGCAATATGAAAGAAGAAAGATGACTTTTGCGACTGGTGTTAAATCAAAAATTTGGGAGTTTCAAAATAAAGCTGAAGATCCAAATTTTCCAGAAATTCCTAAAATTACTCCGGGTGAAAGTCAGCCTGATAGCGAGAGAGTTTCGAGTTTCGTTTACCCTGGAGGTATTTTGGCCGTGCATTCAAAGGGCAGAGGAAAAGATAAAATATGGACTGCTTTAAAGAATAAAAATGTTTATGGGACTAGTGGCCCTAGAATTTTATTATGGTTTGATCTCATAAATTCCCCTGAGGGAAAAGTTCCCATGGGTTCTGAGATTACCATGATTCAAAATCCACAATTTATCGTTAGAGCTGCAGGTAGCTTTAAACAAAAACCAGGTTGCTCTGAAGAGTCCATAGATTCTCTGTCTCCCGATCGACTCGAATACTTATGTGCAGGCGAGTGTTATAACCCCAGTGATGTGCGGGAAATAATTGAACGAATAGAAGTTATAAAGATTACACCTCAAGCTTATGCTGGAGAAGCAATAGGTCCCTTGATTCAAGATCCATGGAGGACAATTCCATGTCAGGGAAGTGGTGAATGCATTGTTAAATTTGAAGATGATAATTTCTCCAGAGACAGTGTGTACTATGTAAGAGCAATTCAAAGAGAAACACCGGCAATCAACGGGGCTTCTCTATCTCAGAGGGAAAGCTTTGAACTTTGCAAAGGAAGCTTTAGAACCAATTTTAATGATGATTGTTTGACCATGACCAATGAAAGGGCATGGTCTTCACCGATCTATATCAATAAGCCTTAAGAATTTTGTATCTTAATTTTATTGGCTATGGGACGTTTAATTTTAATTAATTCTGCTATCTTAAAATATAGGCTTTCTTCATATTTTTCGATAATAGAATCTACACAAATAAGTCCCCATAAATTTTTTAATAATTCTAGCTTTTCATCCCTATTAAATGAGTTATTTATCTCATTTATGATCGAATGCAAGGAAGTAGAGGTTTTACTTTCATGCTGAAGTTTTGCAATAATAGCCTCAGTCTCTTCTTTGTTACCAATAATCTTTTTTGCTTTTGTAAAAATGATATTTTCTTCAGCTTTGTCAAGACTACCATCACTATATGCCATCTCAATTAGAAGCCTCAATTCTATGTATTTTTCAAATTCATTACTTTCTACTGAAGCCAATTTCTTACTAAAAATTTTTTTGATTATACTCATTTTTTCATTGGCTTTGCTGGGCTGCCAATTACTGTTGAGTAGGGCTCAACATCTTTAGTTACTACTGCTCCCATACCAACGATAGCTCCCTCTCCTATTATTAAAGGCTTGCTTTGAGTCCCTTGTTTGAGGATTGCTCCAGTCCCTATATATGCATGATCATGTATATGAACATTACCATTGCAATGAACATTTGGAGCAAATGTTACATAATCACCAATAATACAATCATGGGCTACATATGAGTAGATGTTTGCATGAAAAAACGCGCCTATGATTGCGTTAGATGTAATCATGGCATTAGCGCAAACTATTGCACCTTCGCCAATTTCATTTGAGTCGTATACAAGAGCATTCTTTGAAATTAATGATATAGCTTTTGCTCCTTTTGATAGCATAACTTTGCTGAGAGCCTCTCTGGTTTTAGAGTTTGAGATTGCAATATTAAAAAACTTTTTTTTAGAATCAATAGAGAAAAATTTTTTTTCTGATATAGCTGGGTAACCATTTAATTTTTCTGCTACTGGATCAGATTCAATAAAGCACAATTCACAATTCTGGTTATTATTTAAAAATTTATGTTTGTTTTCATTGAGAATTGGCATAACCTCTCTTCCGAAACCACTTGCTCCATATATTCCAAAAAGTATTTTGCTATCCATTTTTATTATCAAATTAAAATTTTACGATTAATTTTTAGATCCCTTAAATTTATCCATGGTTTGATTATCAGATTTATTTACATTTGATGTATTGAAGATTACAACAAGTGTTTTCAGGATTATAAAAACATCATTGATTAATGATAAATTTTTGATGTACTCTAAATCAAGTTTAAATTTTTCTTCCCAAGACAACCGATTTCTTCCGCTAACTTGAGCTAAGCCAGTTATACCCGGTTTTACAGTATGCCTCTTTCTTTGATCTGGTGAGTATTTTTCTAGGTACTCTATCAATAAAGGTCTAGGACCAACAAAGCTCATATCTCCCATTAAAACATTAAAAAGTTCTGGTAATTCATCCAGACTTGTTTTTCTTAAAAATTTTCCTAACTTTGTAGTTCTGAGATGATCATCAAGAAGATTACCATTTGTATCTTTTTGATTTGTCATGGTTCTAAATTTTATCAGTTTAAAAATTTTTTCGCCTTTCCCTGGTCGCTGTTGAATAAAAAACGGCTGAGTGTTATTAAAAAAAATGATCAAAGCGCTTATAAGCACCAAAACAGGTAAACACATTATTAATGCCATTAATGCCACTATTCTATCAATCGAGGGTTTAATATAATCTTTATACATATGCATTCATTATCTGACATAATTAAATTTTTTAATACCAACCAGCGAACTTGTTTAGCTATTTACCTTTTTTGAAATGACTCCTTGGCCAAAATATTCAGCAGCAGAGATTAAAGCAGTATCAGATGTTTTGAAGTCAGGTAAAGTTAATTACTTGTTTGGGGATATTGGTAAAAAGTTTGAGGAAGAATTTGCTGGCTTTGTAGGAACAAATTATGCATTAGCTCTTGCAAATGGAACTCTCGCTTTAGATATTGCCTTAAGAGCGATCGGTATCTCACATGGAGATGAAGTAATTGTTACACCAAGAAGTTATATTGCTTCAGTCTCATCGGTGAGCCTGTTGGGTGGAATTCCCATATTTGTTGATATTGATTTTAATTCACAAAATATTACCGCCGAATCCATTAAAACAGCTATCACAAAAAAAACAAAAGCAATTATATGCGTGCATTTAGCAGGAATGCCCTGTGAAATGGATCCAATTATGAAATTAGCAAAAAAACATAACCTAAAGGTAATTGAGGATTGTGCTCAAGCTCATGGGGCTTCATACAAGGGCAAGAGTGTCGGTTCAATAGGTCATATTGGGACTTGGTCATTCTGTAATGATAAAATAATGACCCTTGGAGGGGAGGGCGGAATGATTACTACCAATTCTAAGAAGTACATTAATTTTGCAATATCTTTTAATAATCATGGTAAGAATTTTAATAAAATAGCAAGATCAAAAAATAATATTCCTAAGTTTAGATATATTCATGATTTTATTGGTTCAAATTACCGAATGACTGAAATGCAAGCTGCAATTGGCAGAATTCAACTCAAAAAGATTTCTAATTGGAGCAATATTAGAAAAAATAATGCAGAGATTATTTATAATTCAGTGTCTGATATGCCAATAGTGAATGTTCCCTCAATCAAGCCATATCTTAATCATGCTTTTTACAAATGTTACCTAACCATTAATAAAGATCGCTTAAAAAAAGGTTGGAGCAGAGACAGAATCATCCTTGAAATAAATAAGCTTGGAGTAAGATGCTTTTCTGGAAGTTGTCCTGAAATCTATCTTGAAAAAAGTTATAAAAACCCCGATGTATCTCGTCTTGCTAATTCAAAAAAACTTGGTGAGGAATCTTTGATGTTTGAAGTGCATCCAGGACTTACAAAACTTGAAATGCAATTAATGCAGTCTGTCATCAGGTCGGTTTTAACCCAAGCTTCACTTGCATGAATATTTTAAACTTTAACAGAAGATTCAAAATTATCATTCAGGCAATTGTTGATACTTTGATTGGTTTCATGAGTTGGTTTGTTGTTGGCCCACCATTAGCTTCATTTATAAATGCGAATGAATTAGATACTTTAATTTTTGCTGTCAGCTCAAATTTTTTAGGTTTTTTTATTCCCATCATCATCACAATATTATTCTTTCATTTGAATGATATGTACCGATCTATTTCTAGATTCTATGAACCTTCAAAGCATATATTCATCAATCTTTCTGGGAGTTTTATTTTTGGAATGTCTTGGACCTTAATTTACTTAAATAAAATAGGTTCTTTTGAAATTAATTTAACTCTTGTGATTATTCTCCAAGGAATTTTATTGAGCATTGTTTTTTTTGCGTTAACAAGCTCGTCACGAATAATTGCTAGGATTCTGCTAAATCCTCAAAAGCAAGATATCAATTCCAAGCCAATAATTATTTATGGAGCAGGGGCAAGTGGATTGGAGCTCTTTTACTTACTGAAATCAGATCCATCAACCAAAGTAATCGCTTTTATAGATGATAACAAAGACATGACTGGTATGAAGATTGATGGGGTAGAGGTTCTAAGAAGTTTTACAAAAATATCTAATTTAGTCAGTCAATATGAATCTGTTGAAGTTTGCCTGGCGATTCCTAGTATTGATCTTGAAGGTAGAAGAAAAATTTTAGAGAGATTGCAGCCGCTAAAAGTCTCTGTTAGAACTATCCCCTCGTTACATGAATTAGTTGGCGATCACAAAAGAATGGATGAAATCCAGGAACTATCTTTAGATGATTTATTACCGCATGATCGATCTGTTAGTTTATCTAATATTAATTTTTCCGATCAAACAATTTTAGTTACTGGTGCCGGAGGTTCAATCGGCTCAGAGATAGTTAGGCAAGTTATTGCAGGCAATCCAAAATCAATTTTATTGCTAGACTTCTCGGAATTTAATCTTTTTAAGATCTATGAAGAAACCTTGGCATTGAAAAAAAAATTTGCTTTTGATACCTCAATAATTCCTATTTTACATGATGTTTGTAATGATCAATCTTTAAAAAAAATTCTTGAAAATTTCTCAATTGATTTAATCTATCATGCCGCTGCTTACAAGCATGTTCCAATGTTAGAGGTTAGCGAAAATATTCTAACAGGCATTAAAAATAACATTCTTGGTACATATTCAATTTGCAAGATTGGACGGGACCTTAAAGTAAAGAAACTGATTATGATTTCAACAGATAAGGCTGTACGCCCAACAAATCTAATGGGCGCATCTAAAAGGTTTGCTGAACAAGTTGTACAATTTTTTGATTCTAAAGTTGAGAGTACGATTTTTTCAATGGTTCGCTTTGGTAATGTAATAAATTCCTCAGGCTCTGTAATACCTACTTTTATTAAACAAATTAGCCAAGGAGGACCTTTAACCATTACTGATTTAAGTGTAACTAGATTTTTTATGACCATCCCAGAGGCATCAAACCTTGTACTTCAAGCTGGAGAAATGTCAAAGGGTGGCGAGGTATTTATTTTAGATATGGGTGATCAGGTCAAGATAGTAGATTTAGCAAAGAGATTGATTAACTTAAAAGGATACAATTATACTTTTGAAGAAAATATGCCAGGTATAAGAATTATAGAAACTGGTTTGAGGAAAGGTGAAAAATTGTATGAGGAGCTTTTAATATCAGGCAAAGAGATTAAAACCGATAATCCCAAAATATTTAAATCAATTGAGCCATCACCCCCTGATAATATTATGCATTTATTGGATTCTTTAAGAGTTGGAATTAATAATGATGACAAGAATGCTTGCATAGAAATTCTTTCAAAAAATGTCCATGGTTTTATAAGGTAGATTATGTTTAAAAATTTATTATTTTTTTTATTATTATTATCTTCATCATCTCTCTTAGCTATTAATATAAGTCAGCTATCATTGAGTGATGGGTTTAACATCTCTATTTTTGCTGAAAATCTAAATGCTCCCAGGCAAATGGCAGAGGGCAAAAATGGCATAATTTATGTGGCTGAGAGAGGCGGACAGATAGTTGCGTTGCGAGATACTGACAATAATGGAGTGGTTGATTCAAAAATTATTATCGCTACCGACCTTAATTATTCAACTGGCTTAAGCTTGTACAATGGTGATCTATATTTTTCTGAAATAAGTACAATATGGAAAATTGAAAACATTGATGATTGGATTAATAAATATAGTATTGATTCTAAAATGCCAACAAAAGTAATGGTTATTGATAGCTTGCCTGATGATCAGTGGCATGGATGGAAATGGCTTAAACATGATGAAGATGGATCTCTATATTTTAATGTAGGTGCTCCATGCAACATATGTCTTTCAGATAATCCACAGTTTGCCACTATCCTTAGGTACAAGGATAACACCATTCATTATGTTGCTAAGGGAGTGCGAAATAGTGTTGGGTTTGATTTTCATCCCATGAATAATAAACTTTTTTTTACAGATAATGGCAGAGATTGGCTTGGAGATGATTCTCCATCATGTGAATTAAACCGAGTTGATTTTGAGGGTCAATTTTTTGGATATCCATTTAAACATGCATCTAATGTAATGGATCCAGAGTTTGGCACAATGAATACTGGCTATGACTTTGCAGACCCAATTCTTGAGCTTGGCGCTCATGTCGCACCAACTGGCATAGCATTTTATACTGGTTCAATGTTCCCGTCTAAAATGAAAAATAACTTATTTATAGCACTTCATGGTTCCTGGAATAGATCTAGCAAGGTAGGGTATAAAGTTATCAGAGTAAGCTTTGATAAAAACGGGGATGTTGAGGAATCAAATGATTTTATTTCAGGCTGGTTAAAAGATGAAAGAGTGTATGGAAGGCCTTCTGCCCCTTTTGTATTAAGTGATGGGAGCATGCTTTTATCAGATGATAAAGCTAATGTTATTTATCGCATCACTTATCAAGAATAGATGTCAGATTTAGACTCTTGCCTGCAAATAGCTAAATCAGCCGCATTACTTGCTGGAGATTATCTCAAGGAACAGCAAGCCAAGAATTTAAAAATTCTTTCAAATAAGGCAAGAGATCTTAAGCTCCAGGTTGACATTGATGCAGAAGAAATAATTAAAGAGCACATCAATCAAAAAAGCTCTTTGCCTATTTTAGCTGAGGAATCTGGGATGAATGGCGAGCATGATGAATTTTTCTGGGTAGTAGACCCATTAGATGGAACATCAAATTTTTTAAGAAATATTCCAATTTCATGTGTTTCTATTTCTTTGATGCAAGGCTTAACCCCTGCTCTTGGAGCAATATTTGATTTCAATAATTCTGATTTATATTGCGCCCACAAAGATTCAAAGGCTTATGTAAATGACATGGAGATCTCTGTTTCTTCATTAAACCTAAAAAAAGAATCCACTTTAGTTACCGGAATACCTGCTAAAGATAATTATTCTGATACCGAGTTCAAAAATATGATTTCTGATTTTCAATCCTGGAAAAAAATTAGGATGATTGGATCGGCTGCAATGGCTTCAGTATATGTTGCTTCAGGGAAAGCGGAGGCATACAAAGAAAATGGTATATTTTTATGGGATATTGCTGCAGGAGCAGCAATTGTAGAAGCAGCTGGTGGAAAGATTTCAATCAGCAATTTACAACCCGACTTCAGGGTTGATGTAAATTTTACTAATAAAAATTTAGAAAAATAAACAATTATTAAATTTTAATTTGGATATTTAGTTATTAATAAAAGAATTCATCAACCTACGGCAAAGACTTAAGTTATGAAAGGAATTATTTGGTTTAGAACTGATTTACGGATTGATGATAATCCAGCATTGTTAAGTGCAATCGATCAGTGTGAAGAAGTCATAGGAATTTATATTTTTTCACAGACGCAATGGGATTTTCATAATGAATCAAATATTAAACATGAATTTTTAATTAATAATTTAACTGTTCTAGAGAAATCTCTTGCAAAATTAAATATTCCGCTTGTTGCAATCAATACTGAATCTTATAAAACTTTATCAAAAGATTTATGCTCTTTTTTAGTTGCGCATAAAATAGATTATGCATTTTGGAATAATGAATTTGGATATAATGAGACTAAAAGAGATCAAAGTGCAATAAAGGCTTTAAAAAAATTAAATATTCAGACGTCTCAATTCAATGATCAGGTCATCTTTGAACCAGGCTTTCTAAGAACAGGTCAGGGCAATCCTTTCTCAGTTTTTACACCTTTTAAAAGAAGATGGGTTGAAAACTTTGAGATGGATTTTTTGGATATTACGCAGCCTAACCCAGCAAAAAAATCCTCTTCAACTAAGAGCGATCTATCCAAATTAAAATTTGTTAAATCTCATTTAGCAAATATCAACCTTTGGCCTGCTGGCGAAGCTGCTGCTCATGAAAAACTATCAAGTTTTCTTCATTTAAAGGTTGGACTGTATAGCGAATCAAGGAATTCTCCAATTGTTGATGGCACAAGCAGGATTTCACCTTACTTGGCGCTTGGGATCCTTTCTCCCAAAAGATGCATCTTGGAGGGTTTAAAGCTTAATAATTTTGAGCTTACATCAGGCAATAAGGGAATATGCAAATGGATTGATGAAATTGTTTGGAGAGAGTTTTATAGAAACATAATGCATTCCTTTCCAAAAGTAAGCCAAAATCAACCTTTTCAAGACTATACAAAATCTATTAATTGGCGATATTCTATTGTGGAACTTGAAGCCTTTTATGCTGGTAAAACAGGCTTTCCCATTGTTGATGCAGGCATCAGGCAAATGCTTGCTGAAGGTTGGATGCACAACCGACTTAGAATGGTGGTTGCAATGTTTTTTACAAAAAACATGCTCCATGATTGGAGGCTTGGAGAAAAGTTTTTTATGCAAAACCTAATAGATGGAGATTTCGCTTCAAATAATGGTGGCTGGCAATGGAGCTCTTCTACTGGAACAGATTCTGCGCCTTACTTTAGGATCTTCAATCCTATTACTCAATCTCAAAATTTTGATCCCAATGGAGAATTCATTAAAAAATTTGTTCCAGAATTAAAAAATGTTCCTATTGCACAAATTCACCAACCAAAGGATGATCTTTTCTCCTCTGCTGTTTATCCATCACCTATTCTTAGTTTGAAAGAATCCCGTCTTAGAGCCATTCAAGCATTCAAAGATGCTCGAGAAGCAAGCAATATATAAATTCCCTAGAGCCCTAAAATCTATGTTAGCATTTTCAAAGAAACATCCTCTATAATGAGATCCAATTTTTAGTGAGAAATAAATATGTCTAATCACCTTAAATTTTATATGAACGGAGAATGGGTTTTACCGCTGGGCTCAGAAATAATCGAAGTTATTAATCCTTCCAATGAATCTGTTATTGGTTCTATATCGGCAGGAACTAAAGAGGATATCGACCTAGCTGTCGCATCAGCAAAAGAGGCATTTAAAACTTTTGGCTTTTCATCCAAAGAGCAAAGAATTGAGCTGCTGGAGAGCATTATTTCAGAATATGAAAAACGCTCAGAAGAGCTAGCAAAAACAATTTCAGAGGAAATGGGAGCACCATTATGGCTTTCTAATGTTGCCCAAGTTACCTCAGGCTTATCTCATTTCAAAGATACATTAGAGGTATTAAAAACTTTTAAATTTGAATGTACTGAAAATAACTAT
>Ga0255773_10004673_pt1 | contig 11555 bp, 3 predicted proteins | sample 011ome_17_FD_179971 | JGI IMG/M metagenome (GOLD analysis project Ga0255773, IMG submission 179971) | Coastal salt marsh microbial communities from the Groves Creek Marsh, Skidaway Island, Georgia - 011502XT metaG (version 2) | ecosystem: Environmental > Aquatic > Marine > Intertidal zone > Salt...
GATGATTTGCACTCATCGGCAACAATTCGGATCGTCGCGTAGATGTTGTTTACTCACCTCTTCTTCTCTCTCTCTCTCTCACATCAATCGTCGTTCAAAAATCAAATAAAAACTCTTCTTCTCAAAACCAACGAAACGACAAAAACAGAACAAAAAATCAACGCCGCCTCGGTTTTCGAAGAAGCTGAAAAAGCCATCGTTATCCCGAAAGACGCGGATGGGATTAAAAAGTCCATCCAAAGGCAAATTGCAACGGGGACTATCCCAGCCATTCCGACCTATTTCGACAACGAGGACATGTACCAAGCGACGGCGCAAGCCGCTCGAGAACAGCTCGTCGAAAGATGGAACGATACGTACGAGCACTTCCACAAGGAAAACCCGAAGCAAGCGTACTACATTTCCATGGAATTTTTGCAAGGCAGAGCGTTGACGAACGCCATCGGGAACATGAAGCTGACCGGTGAGTACTCCGACGCTTTGAGATCGTTGGGTTACTCCTTGGAATCTTTGGCCGAGGAGGAAAAGAACATGGGTCTCGGTAACGGCGGTTTGGGTCGATTAGCCGCGTGCTTTTTGGATTCCATCGCGACTTTGTCCTTGCCAGCCTGGGGTTACGGCATGCGATACAAGTACGGCTTGTTCAAGCAAGGGATCGATCAAACGACCGGGCAACAAAAGGAATACGCGGACGACTGGTTGGTCAGAGGCAACCCGTGGGAAATCCCGAGACCGCAAATCTCCTACCCGATTTCTTTCTACGGGAAAATCGAAGGCGACTCTAAATGGGTTCCGGGGCAGCAAGTTGCCGCGGTCGCGTACGATACCCCGATTCCAGGTTACAACACGAAGAACTGCATCTCTTTGCGTTTGTGGGACGCGCAACCTATCGTCAAGGACTTCAACTTGACCGCGTTTAACGACTCCGACTACAAGGCGGCCATGGGGCCGACCAACTTGGCGCAACAAATGATGGCGGTGTTATACCCGGGCGATGCCACCAAGGAAGGCAAAGCCTTGCGTTTGTCGCAGCAATACATGTTGTGCTCGGCGTCGGTGCAAGACATCTTGGCGAGATGGAAAGAGCGAGGTAACACGGATTGGGAAAAGTTGCCGGAAAAAGTGTGCGTACAAATGAACGACACGCACCCGACGTTAGCTGCGCCGGAATTGATGCGCTTGTTGATCGACGAGGAAGGTTTAACTTGGGAAAAGTCGTGGGAGATAACGAAGAAAACTGTTGCGTACACCAACCATACGGTCATGCCGGAAGCGTTGGAGAAGTGGCCGTTGGACTTGATGGAAGAATTGCTCCCGAGACACATGCAAATCATTAGGCAAATCGATCAAAAGTTCATGAACGATGTCAAGGAAGCGTTCAAGGGCAAGAAAGATGACAAGGAAATGGCCGCGTTCTTAAAAGCGACGACGATTTTGGAAAACGTCTACGCGGATTCCGTCGGCGGACCAAAGATGGGCGATACCATGGAAAAAGCCGAAGCGCCGCCAGCGACGGTCAGAATGGCCAACTTGTGCTGCATCGCCGGTTTGTCCATCAACGGTGTCGCGCAAATTCACTCCGATATTGTCAAAGCGTTCACGTTCAAAGAGTTTGCGGAAATCTACGGCTACAAGTTCCAAAACAAAACCAACGGCGTCACGCCGAGAAGATGGTTGGCCTTTTGCAACCCGGAGTTGAGCAAAGTCATCACGAAATGGGTCGGAAACACCGACGCCTGGATCACGGACACCGAAGTTTTGCGTAAGTTGATGGACAACGCGAAGAACCCTGAATTGCAAAAAGAGTGGAAGGAGGCCAAGCTCGCGCGCAAACAGATTTGCAAAGACTACATCAAGAAGACTACCGGTATCGACGTCCCGATCAACGCCATGTTTGACATCCAAGTCAAGAGAATCCACGAATACAAGAGACAATTGTTGAACATTCTCGGCATCATCTACAGATACAGACAAATCAAAGCTATGTCCAAGGAGGAAAGAGCGAAGGTTGTTCCGAGAGTGTGTGTCTTTGGCGGCAAAGCGTACGCCACGTACATCCAAGCGAAGAGAATCGTTCGTTTGGTCACCGCGGTCGGGGAAGTCGTCAACAACGATCCGGAAATCGGGGACTTGATGAAGGTTGTCTTCGTCCCGGATTACAACGTTTCCGTCGCGGAAACCTTGATCCCGGCCTCGGAGTTGTCCCAACACATCTCCACCGCCGGTACGGAAGCTTCGGGTACCTCGAACATGAAGTTTCAAATGAACGGCTGCTTGATCATCGGTACTTTGGACGGTGCGAACGTCGAAATCCGTGAGTGCGTCGGCGACGACCACTTTTTTTTGTTCGGTATCACCGAAGACGAAGTCGAACCGGCGAGAGAGGAAAGAGCCGCCGGGAAATTCGTAGCGCCGAAGACCTTCTTGGATACCATCGAGTACGTCCGATCGGGCGCGTTCGGTAAAAAGGGCGAATTCGAAGAACTCTTGGGTTCTTTGGAAGGTAACTCTGGTTTCGGCCAAGGCGATTACTTCTTGGTCGGTAAGGATTTCCAATCTTACATCGAGTGCCAAGATGAGGTTGACGAGGCTTACAGAAACCAAGAGGGCTGGACCGAGTCTTCCATCTTGTCCACGGCGACCTCGGGTAAGTTCAACTCGGACAGAACCATCGACCAATACGCCAAGGAAATCTGGGACATCAAGCCGTGCGTTGTGCCGTAATCCTTCTTTATGCTATTATGACGATTAATCGAGAGACTTATTATCATCGTTGAGATGAAAGCGGCGAGAGCAAAAAAGCGAGCGAGCGAGCGAGAAACACATAAGAAAGAGTACGAAATTTTTAATAAAACAAACGCGTCGTGTCGAATGTACCACAACGTGTAGTAAAGATAACGAATATTATATTATATATCAATATTAACGAGTCTCTCTTGAGTCTCTCTCTCTTTCTTCTGCTCTTTTCTCAACTCCTTCTATATCTTACTTTTTCTTTTTATCGCCGCCAATCAGCGCTCGTTTCACCAGGTCGTATTTGCTACAAATCCCGTCGTGTTTCTTGCAAAAACTTTCCATCATGTCCCTGAGAGGCGTGCACCCTTTCTTGCACCGGACGACGCGTTTACACATCAGCGTGTTCAAAAAGTTTGGCTTTTCAATGCACCCTCTGAATCCATCTCTCCCGTTATCGCACCAGGCGCCTTTCTCCCTCGTGCACGCCACGCACGGTTTCGACCATTTTTTATGGCGTCCAAAGAGCACTTTTTCTTCTCCTTTTGAGGATGCTTTTTTTGAGGATGCTGCTGCTTCCACCGAGTTTAAGGAGGAAAAAGAGGACGCGAAGAAGAAGAGAAAAAAGAAGAGAAAGAGAGCAGTTTTTTTAAAAGCAGTAAAGGAGGGAAAGGATTGAAAACGTCGTCTCATTCTATCTGTGTTTTGTCTGTGTGTGTTTACTACTCTAACGAATGACACAAAACAACTGAATAAAAAGGCAAGAGAGGAAAGAGAGAAAAATTCCCAAAACGAATTTTGATACCCTAAACACCCAAAAAGAGACACTGGACGACGCAAAAAACGTTCTTCGGCAGAAGAGAAGAGAGAGACGAAGAGGAAGACTCTTACACCTCTATTACTACTCTCGGATCACATAATGACGGCCACGATGGACGTTGATTCAGACGACGACGACGAGATCATCGCCGAGAGAGGTACGATTGCACATATTCTTATTTTTTCACGACGCGCGCGCGTGTGTTCTTCTTCTTTCTCTCTCATCACATTCGAGGACCGACGAAAGGAAAGGCGGCGATCTTTCTTGAGAGCGAAAACAACGGACACCAACACTTTTGGGCGAAACGAAATTCGAACGCTCTCTTCTGAGCTCGAAGGAACTTTGAGAATAACACGTTAAGACGGCTTCGTGCGAAAAGCATCTTCTTCTGTTTGTCTTCTTGACTTCTTCTTCTGGTAAAAGTCCTCTCGTGTGTACGCGGAAGAAAGAGAGAAGAAGAAGAAGAAGAAAGAATGTCTGTCTGTCTTCTTTCGTTTTTGGTTGTCGATCGACGTAAAACGTAAAACGACAGACAAAGAAGAAGAAGAAGAAGAGAAAAATTTGTTTTTTCATCTCTCTCTCTAAACTTTTGTTTTCGTAAAAGTGTTTTTATCATCGAGCGAATGATCGACATCATCATCAATCGTCGTCGTCAAAACTGACCTCACGTTACGTGCATTCTCATAAACACAGCTCGGAAATGGCAAAACCTGAACGCGAAACGGTACTCGGACAAGAGGAAGTTTGGGTACACGGAACCGGAGAAAGAACAGATGCCGCCGGAACACGTAAGGAAAATCTTGAAAGACCACGGCGACATGTCTTCGAGAAAGTTTCGGTCGGATAAGAGAGTATATTTAGGCGCTTTGAAGTTTATCCCGCACGCGGTGTATAAGTTGTTGGAAAATATGCCCATGCCGTGGGAACAAGTGAGACATTGCGAGGTGATTTACCACATCACCGGCGCGATTACTTTCGTCAACGAAACGCCGAGGGTGATTGAACCTATTTACATCGCGCAGTGGGGGACCATGTGGATTGCCATGAGAAGGGAAAAGAGAGACCGACGACATTTTAAACGCATGCGATTCCCGCCGTTTGACGACGAAGAACCGCCTTTAGATTACCAGGATAACTTGTTGGACGTGGACCCGTTGGAGGCGATCAATTTAGAGTTGGACGAAGACGACGAAGATCGACACGTGTGCGAATGGTTTTACGACCAAAAGCCGTTGCGATGGGACTTGGATTTCGTCAACGGGAGTTCCTACAAAAAATGGCGGTTGCCTTTACCGGAAATGGCGACGCTGTATCGTTTAGCCGGTCAGTTATTGAGCGACTTGACGGACAAAAATTATTTTTACTTGTTCGATCACAAATCCTTCTTCACGGCGAAAGCGTTAGGGATGGCCATCCCGGGAGGTCCAAAGTTTGAACCGTTATTCAAAGATAGCGACGCGGCGGACGAAGACTGGAACGAGTTTAACGATATTAACAAGTTAATCATTAGATCGGCGATTCGAACGGAGTATAAAGTTGCGTTTCCGTACTTGTACAACAACCGACCGCGTAGGGTAGATTTGGCGACGTACCATTCACCGATGGTGATGTACATCAAAACCGAAGATCCAGATTTGCCGGCATATTATTTCGATCCTTTGATTCATCCAATCGCGTTTTATAAAAGTAGTAGCAGCGAAAAGAAGAAAGAAGAAGAAGAAGAAGAGGATTGGAGCGAAGACGACGATTTCGCCTTGCCCGAGGAAGTCGAGCCGTTGTTGAAAGATTACGATTTGTACACGGAAAACACGACGAACGGTATCGCGTTATTGTTCGCACCTCGGCCGTTTAACTTGCGTTCGGGATACACGCGATCGTGCATCGACGTTCCGCTCGTCAACACTTGGTTTCACGAGCATTGCCCGAGTGGATACCCGGTCAAAGTGCGCGTTTCCTATCAAAAGTTGCTCAAGACATACGTCATGAACCAATTACACAAGAAACCACCGAGGCAAGTGAAACGTAAATCTCTGTTCAAAGCTTTGAAAAAGACAAAGTTTTTCCAGTGCACCGAGTTAGATTGGGTCGAAGCCGGTTTGCAAGTCTGCAGACAAGGCTACAACATGTTGAACTTGTTGATCCATCGCAAGAACTTGAACTATTTGCACTTGGATTATAACTTCAACTTGAAACCGGTGAAGACGTTGACGACAAAAGAACGTAAGAAGTCTCGATTCGGGAACGCGTTCCACTTAATGCGCGAGATTTTACGTTTGACGAAGCTTACCGTAGACGCGAACGTCCAGTATCGATTAGGTAACGTGGACGCGTTTCAATTGGCGGATGGTTTGCAATACATTTTCTCGCACGTTGGACAGTTGACTGGGATGTACCGATACAAATATCGTCTGATGCGCCAAATAAGAACGTGCAAGGATTTAAAGCACCTGATATACTATCGTTTCAACACCGGACCGGTCGGGAAAGGCCCAGGCGTTGGTTTCTGGGCGCCCATGTGGCGGGTCTGGATTTTCTTTTTACGCGGCATCGTCCCGCTTCTCGAACGATGGTTGGGTAACTTGTTAGCTAGACAGTTCGAAGGTAGAAATGCCAAAGGCATCGCGAAAACTGTCACGAAACAAAGAATTGAGTCTCATTTTGATCTAGAGTTACGAGCAGCTGTCATGCACGACATTCTCGATAGCATGCCGGAAGGCGTGAAGCAGAACAAAGCGAGAACGATTTTAGCGCATCTTTCCGAAGCCTGGCGAAGTTTCAAAGCGAACATTCCCTGGAAAGTCCCGGGCATGCCAGTTCCGATCGAAAACATGATTTTACGATACGTGAAGTCTAAAGCCGATTGGTGGACGAACGTTGCGCATTATAATCGCGAACGGATTCGCCGCGGCGCGACGGTGGACAAAACCGTCTGTAGGAAAAATTTAGGCCGATTGACCCGCTTGTGGTTAAAAGCAGAGCACGAACGTCAACACAATTACTTGAAGGATGGACCATACGTGACGCCAGAAGAAGCCGTGGCGATTTACACCACCACCGTGCACTGGTTGGAATCCCGAAAGTTCTCGCCGATCCCGTTCCCTCCGTTGTCGTATAAACACGATCGCAAGTTGTTGATTTTAGCTCTCGAACGATTGAAGGAAAATTATTCCTTAGCCGTTCGTTTGAATCAACAAGAGAGGGAAGAGTTGGGTTTAATCGAGCAAGCGTTCGATAACCCGCATGAAGCTTTATCGAGAATTAAACGACATTTGCTAACACAAAGAGCGTTTAAAGAGTGCAACATGGAGTTTATGGACATGTATTCGCACTTGATTCCGGTGTACGCGATTGAACCTTTGGAGAAGATCACGGATGCGTATCTGGATCAGTACATTTGGTACGAGTCCGATAAGAGGCACTTGTTCCCGAACTGGATTAAACCATCTGATACAGAGCCGCCTCCTTTGTTGGTGTATAAGTGGTGTCAAGGCATCAACAACTTGACCGATATCTGGGACACGAGCGAAGGCGAATGCGTCGTGATGTTGCAAACGAAATTTGAACGAATGTTCGAAAAAGTCGATTTGACCATGTTGAACCGCTTGTTGCGATTGATTGTCGATCATAATATTGCCGATTACTGCACCGCGAAGAATAACGTAATCATTGCGTATAAAGACATGTCGCATACGAACTCTTACGGGATGATTCGCGGGTTACAGTTTGCCTCGTTTTTGACGCAGTATTATGGTCTGGTTTTAGATTTGTTGGTGTTAGGTTTGACTCGAGCGTCGGAAATTGCTGGTCCACCGCAAATGCCGAACGAGTTTATTAGTTACCGAGACGTTCGAACGGAGACCAGACATCCGATTCGTTTATACTCTCGATACATCGATAAGCTTCACATCTTGTTCCGCTTCACCGCGGAAGAGGCGAAGGACTTGATTCAAAGATATCTCACCGAACATCCCGATCCGAACAACGAGAACATGGTAGGATATAACAACAAAAAGTGTTGGCCGAGAGACTCGAGGATGCGCTTGATGAAGCACGACGTAAACTTGGGACGAGCGGTGTTTTGGGACATGAAGAATCGTTTGCCGCGATCGTTGACGACGTTGGAGTGGGACAACGGGTTCTGCTCTGTGTTTTCAAAAGACAATCCGAACTTACTGTTTAACATGTGCGGATTCGAAGTGAGATTAATGCCAAAGATTCGCATGCAAACCGAGTATTTTGCACAAAAAGATGGCGTGTGGAACTTGCAAAACGAGGAGACGAAGGAAAGAACAGCGCAAGCGTTTTTGCGAGTCGACGACGAAGGTTTGAAAGCGTTCGAGAACAGAATTCGACAAGTCTTGATGTCCTCCGGGGCGACGACGTTCTCCAAGATTGCGAATAAATGGAACACGGCGTTGATTTCGTTGATGACGTACTATCGAGAAGCTGTGGTGCATACGCAAGAACTTTTGGACTTATTGGTCAAATGCGAGAACAAAATTCAAACTCGAATCAAGATTGGCTTGAACTCAAAGATGCCTTCGAGGTTTCCCCCAGTCGTCTTCTATTCACCTAAAGAGATTGGTGGGTTAGGAATGCTCTCTATGGGTCACATTTTGATCCCGCAATCGGATTTACGATATTCTGTCCAAACCGATTCAGGCGTCACGCACTTCCGTTCGGGCATGTCGCACGAGGAAGATCAGTTGATTCCGAACCTCTACAGATATCTGCAACCTTGGGAAGCTGAATTTACGGATTCGCAACGCGTTTGGGCTGAATACGCGTTGAAGAGGCAAGAAGCTCAAGCGCAAAATCGAAGATTGACGCTGGAAGATTTAGAAGACTCTTGGGATCGCGGCATTCCGAGAATCAATACGTTGTTTCAAAAAGATCGGCACACGTTAGCGTACGATAAAGGGTGGCGAGTTCGCGCGCACTTTAAAGAGAACCATTTGATGAAGATTAACCAGTTCTGGTGGACGCATCAAAGACACGACGGCAAACTGTGGAACTTGAACAATTATCGCACGGATGTCATTCAAGCCTTGGGCGGCGTAGAAGGTATTTTGGAACACACGCTGTTCAAAGGCACGTATTTCCCGACATGGGAAGGTCTATTTTGGGAAAAAGCGTCTGGTTTCGAAGACTCGATGAAGTTCAAGAAGCTCACCAACGCACAAAGGTCTGGTTTGAACCAAATTCCAAACCGTCGTTTCACATTGTGGTGGTCTCCGACGATTAACCGAGCGAACGTCTACGTCGGATTCCAAGTGCAGTTGGATTTGACTGGAATTTTCATGCACGGCAAAATTCCAACTTTAAAAATTTCTTTGGTTCAGATCTTCCGAGCGCACTTGTGGCAGAAGATACATGAATCGTTGGTCATGGACCTATGTCAAGTGTTCGATCAAGAGTTGGACGCTTTAGAGATTGAAACCGTGCAAAAAGAAACGATCCATCCGAGAAAGTCGTACAAAATGAATTCGTCGTGCGCGGACATTTTACTCTTTGCGTCGTATAAGTGGCAAATCTCCAAACCGTCCTTAATGGGCGACGTGAACGACCAGTTTGATCAAAAGTCGTCGAATAAGTTTTGGTTGGACGTCCAGTTGAGGTGGGGCGACTTTGATTCTCACGATATCGAACGATACACCCGCGCGAAGTTTCTCGATTACACGACGGACAACATGTCCATTTACCCGTCACCTACGGGCGTGATGATTGGCGTCGATTTGGCGTATAACTTACACGCTGCGTATGGTAACTGGTTTCCGGGATCAAAACCATTGATTCAACAAGCTATGGCGAAGATCATGAAGGCGAATCCGGCGTTGTATGTGCTCCGCGAGCGCGTAAGAAAAGGCTTACAGTTGTATTCCTCGGAACCGACGGAGCCGTATTTGAACTCTCAGAATTACGGCGAGTTGTTTTCAAATCAATGCATTTGGTTCATCGACGATACGAACGTCTACCGAGTCACGATTCATAAGACGTTTGAAGGGAACTTGACGACGAAACCAATCAACGGTGCCATATTTATCTTCAACCCGAGAACAGGTCAACTCTTTTTGAAAGTCATTCACACGTCCGTGTGGGCCGGTCAGAAGCGTTTAGGGCAGTTGGCTAAATGGAAAACCGCGGAGGAAGTTGCGGCATTAGTTCGATCTCTACCGGTCGAAGAGCAACCGAAACAAATCATCGTGACCAGAAAAGGCATGTTAGATCCTCTGGAAGTGCACTTGTTAGATTTTCCGAACATTGTCATCAAAGGAAGCGAGTTGCAAATGCCGTTTCAAGCGTGCATGAAAATCGAAAAATTTGGCGATTTGATTTTGAAAGCGACCGAGCCGCAGATGGTTTTATTCAACATCTACGACGATTGGTTGAAATCTATCAGTTCGTACACCGCGTTCTCTCGATTGATATTAATCTTGAGAGCGTTGCACGTGAACAACGACAAGACTAAGATGTTGTTGAAGCCGGACAAAACGATCATCACGCAGCCGCACCACGTGTGGCCAGATTTGACGGACGAACAGTGGATTAAAGTGGAAATCGCTCTCAAAGACTTAATCTTGGGCGATTACGCGAAGAAGAACAACGTCAACGTCTCCGCGTTGACGCAATCGGAAATCCGCGACATCATCTTGGGCGCCGAAATCACCCCGCCTTCGTTGCAACGCCAACAAATCGCGGAGATTGAGAAGCAAGCTGCGAACGAGGACGCGGCGCAGTTGCAAGCGGTGACGACGAAAACGACCAACGTGCACGGGGACGAGTTGATTGTTACAACGACGTCTCCGTACGAGCAATCTACGTTTGGTTCGAAAACCGATTGGAGAGTTCGCGCGATTTCAGCGTCGAATTTACACTTGCGCGTGAACCATATTTACGTCAACTCGGAAGACATCAAAGAGACTGGGTACACGTACGTCGTCCCGAAGAACGTTTTGAAGAAGTTCATCACCATTGCGGATTTGCGCACGCAAATCAGCGGCTACTTATACGGCGTCTCTCCTCCGGACAACCCGAACGTGAAGGAAATTCGTTGCGTGGTTATACCGCCGCAGTGGGGCAATCACGCGACGACGCATTTACCTACGCAGTCACCCGATCACGAGTATTTGAGAGATTTGGAACCGTTAGGGTGGATACACACGCAACCGAACGAAACGCCACACTTGCCGCCGCAGGATTGCGCCAAACACGCGCAAATCTTGGAGAAGAACTCCTCCTGGGACGGCGAAAAAGCCATCGTGGTCACGTGTTCCTTCACTCCCGGTTCGTGTTCGTTGACGGCGTACAAACTCACTCCAAAAGGCTACGAGTGGGGAAGACAACAAAAAGACCAAAACGTCGGCAACCCGCAAGGCTACCATCCTTCGCACTACGAAAAAGTCCAAATGCTTTTATCCGATCGTTTTTACGGCTATTACATGGTCCCAGATGGCCAACCTTGGAATTACAACTTCATGGGCGTGAAACATTCGGCGAGTATGAAATACGCGTTAAAGTTGGCCAATCCAAAGGAGTATTACCACGAGAGTCACCGACCGACGCACTTTCTCGATTTCGCCTCCGCGGACGACCAAGATTTGAAAACTTCTGGTGGAGCTAATACAAACGGTGGAGTGGAGAATGCGAACGTCACCGAAATCGATCGCGAGAATGTCTTTGAATAATAATACTATTAGTCTTATTGCAGATCTGAGAGCGCAGGAGAGAGCGTTCTTTTTCTAGAACAGACAATTGTAAAAAAATTCCTAGAAATTCCTTCATTCTTCGTCTCACGCATAAAAACTCGTTTATCATTAACTCTTCTTCTAAAGATAATACTAAAAGTAATAATGGGAGGACGAAGGAAAAATCCACATCCGAAAAGAGCGGAAAATGCGAGGACGGTTTTGAAGGAAGAGAAAGAAGAACCAAAGGTGTTGTGTTTGAAGATTCCTCCTCCTGTTGTGGATGATGATGATGATGAAGTCGTTGGGGAAGTCGA
>Ga0255773_10004677_pt1 | contig 11551 bp, 10 predicted proteins | sample 011ome_17_FD_179971 | JGI IMG/M metagenome (GOLD analysis project Ga0255773, IMG submission 179971) | Coastal salt marsh microbial communities from the Groves Creek Marsh, Skidaway Island, Georgia - 011502XT metaG (version 2) | ecosystem: Environmental > Aquatic > Marine > Intertidal zone >...
CGTCGACTGGATGTGGCATGATGATAAGCCAAGCTTGGCCATCGGAAATCCAACTATCACAAGACAAAAGGTTGCTGAGCGTCCGTTTTGATGACGGGCTTAGCGCTGAGCTTCCGGCCGAACTTTTGCGCGTGGAATCACCATCAGCTGAGGTTCAGGGGCATGGTAGTGGTCAAAAGAAAACCCCAGCTGGAAAACGAAAAGTCACTATCACCGCAATCGAAACCGTTGGACAATATGCTGTTCGTCTCGTCTTTGATGATGGTCATAACACAGGGATTTATTCATGGGAGGTTCTCTATCGGTTTGCCACCGATCACGAACACATGATGGGCAATTATCTTGACCGCCTCAAAGAACAAGGGCTTAGCCGTGATTAAACCACCTGCCACTGGCAAGTTTTTCTGCTAAGGCCTTAACAGGGCGAAGATTAGCCACTGCCATCCCCATTCCTGCCAATCGCCGCCGCCGCTTTCCAAAAGAAAACAGCATATTCAATCCATCTGTTGCCACGGTCATCATCGTGACTTCAGGCCATCGGCGCATAGCATAGGTTTTAAGCACATTGGCGCCGCCCATATCTGCCCCTGCATTTCCAGCGTCATTGATCACATCCATAAGGGTCATGATATCCCCAAGCGCCAGATTATAGCCTTGACCCGCCAGAGGGTTGATCGCATGACTAGCATCACCAAGCAACGCTAAACGCGTTGCCACAGGCCAAACGGCGTGTTGCGGAATAATGGGGAAAGCTTGTTTTGGGCTGGCTAGGCGTAATCCGCCAAACACCTTTCCACTAGCATCATCAAGAGCCATGGCAAAACGGTCATCATCTGCTTCCATCACTTGCGCGGCGTCTTCGGTTTTCATGCTCCAGACGAGAGAGGCGAGATGCGGTTCAGGCATTGGCATCAAAGCCATAGGCCCGCCAGGTAAGAATTTTTGCCATGCTATATTCTGATGCGGCGCATCTAAGGAAAGGATTGCCACAATAGCGGTCTGATGCAGATTACGGGTAATAACCCGAATGGATGCCGCTTGGCGCAAAACGCTGTTTCTGCCATCAGCGGCAAGGATCAACCCTGCAGGAATAGATTCCCCCTGATCGGTGATCAGATTGGCAGCGCTATGACCAAAGATAGGGTGCTGAGGTTTGTAGTCAGTGATACGGGCAGTGGTGTGTGTAATCAATGGTGATGCTTCCACCAAAGCGTGTAAAGCCATGTTCAGATCACGGTTTCTGACCACCCAAGCCAAAGGACCGGTTTCAGGTTTATCCCAGTTAATCACCGCGTCTAACGGTTTTTCACGAGGGGTATCATCAGTAACCAAAATGCGGTCAATATGAGCCAATTTTTCTGCCAAAGGGGCATCGCCTGTAATGGTGTCCATCACCCCTAGGGATTTAAGAAACCCATACGCCACTGGGTTAATCGTGGTTGTGCGAAGCGCATCAACGCTTTCCTCATCATGGTGATAGAGCTGGACAGCATAACCATGATCTGCCAGAGCTAACGCCGCGGCATAACCGGTTAACCCGCCACCAACCACATGAATGCCATGTCTGCCTGATGCGAGAGAATGTTTAGACGCGGCCGTCATGAATAGGACTCATCAGTGCGGCTAAGTTGCTTGACGGCCTCCATCATTATGGGCAAAAGGCTGCCACCAGAATAGAGAATGCCATGGCACCCTGCGGCGCTTGCCGCCGCCATATCGGTGTCACGGTCACCAATCATCACGCTTCGGCTAAGATCAATCTGATGGCGATTTGCCAAATCAAGGATCATCCCCGGTTTTGGCTTGCGGCAGGAACAATCCCTCATTTTGGGATCAATAGCCTTGGGATGATGCGAGCAGATAGCAATATCCATAATCTGGCCACCTTTTGCGGTAATACATTCACACATATGGGTATGAAAACGATGAACGGCCGCTATATCAAAATAACCAAGTCCGATACCGCCCTGATTGGTCACGACAAAAATGGGGAAACCGGACTGATGGGCGAACTTGATCGCATCGGCAGCATCTGGCATAAAGTCAAAATCCTCTACCCGATGTGGGTAGCCATGATCAATGTTGATAACACCATCACGATCCAAAAAGAGAGCAGGGCGAGGCTGAGGCATAACGCTAAACTAACCGGGATCAGCCCTAAATTTCAATAGCAATATCAAAGCAAGATAAGGTAACATGGCTTCATGGCGGAACAAGACGATAAGACCCCGATAATTTCACCGGTTATGACCGCATGGCTAAAGCGTATGGTTTTTAAAATAGCGGCTATTGGGCTTGCTGTTATTGGCGTCTGTTTATTTGCTATTTTGTTAAGTTATCATCCCTCTGATCCATCTTTTAATAGTGCTGCAGATGCTGATCCGGCTGTGTTGAAAAACATGCTTGGGGGATTTGGTGCTAATTTGGCGTCAATTCTGATCAATGCCTTTGGTTTTTTGGTATCTATAGCATTGGCGATCATCCCTTTGATTTGGGCGTTTCGGATGTGGCAGAACCGCTGGAAGGGTCGGCTTCTTATGCGGCTATATTTTCTCCCTTTTGTTCTGATCTTTTTGGCCACTTCGCTTAAAGCGTCGCATCTTTTTTTCGAAACAGGACTTAGTTTTGGGGCCAGTGGCGAGGTGGTTTATCATCTGCTTTTTGATTACAGCGTTCTAACGACGCCTTTGCTGGCCTCACCCGTTGTTATCACAGGTCAGCATATTTTAGCATCGGTGCTTACTATCGTGGCAATAGCCGGCTATATAGTTGTGGCAACTGTTGGACGCAAAGAGCTTCAGATAGTGCCGCGTGGGGCAGGACTGATAAAATCCCTTATTCTGATGGTTTTTTCAGGGGCGTCTAAAGCTGGAAAAGCAGCGTCTGAACACCGCAAAACTAGCCGCAAAACTAAGCGCAAGACACCTTCTCCACGGCGTGAGCCTATTATCGTTGCGGCTGAGGATGAAACGGAGGCCTCAACGATTTCTAGTGCGCCGAAAAAGCGCAAACCGGTTAGCTCCCGCAAACAGGCTTCACTGGATTTACAAACCCCTGGCGGATATCGCCTGCCGCCAGTGGATTTATTGGCTGAACCTAATGAAGAAATGGTTGCCCCGGATGCTGAGGCCTTGGACAACACTTCGCGCATGTTAGAAGGGGTGTTGTCTGAATTTGGGATTGGCGGCAGTATTGAACGCGCCCGTTTTGGACCAGTGGTGACACGGTATGAATTAAACCCAGCCCCAGGAACCAAAACCCAACGGGTGATCAGCTTATCAGATGATATTGCAAGATCAATGTCGGCGCTATCCGTTCGGGTCGCCGTGGTGCCTGGCCAGAACACTATTGGCATAGAATTGCCAAACCAAAACCGCCAGACGGTTTTGATCCGGGATATTCTGGATCATGACAACTGGGGCACTAGTACCGCAACCTTGCCGCTAGCCCTAGGGATGGATATCGCTGGTAATCCGGTGGTAGCGGATATGACGCGGATGCCGCATCTGCTAGTGGCTGGAACAACGGGATCAGGGAAATCAGTAGGGATCAATGGCATGATCCTATCATTGCTTTATACCCATACCCCCGAAACCTGCCGTCTAATTATGATTGATCCAAAAATGCTAGAATTGTCAGTTTATGATGGGATTCCCCATTTGCTGACCCCGGTGGTCACTGATCCTAGTAAAGCGGTGGTAGCGCTTAAATGGGCAGTGAGGGAAATGGAAAACCGCTATCGGAATATGGCAAAGCTTGGGGTGCGAAATATTGATGGTTTTAATAAGCATATCCAAGAAGCAAAACGCAAAGGGGAAACCCTGTCACGTCGTGTGCAAACTGGATTTGATGAGGAAAGCGGCCAACCAGTCTTTGAAGAAGAACAGCTTGATCTGAATGTGTTGCCTTATATCGTTGTTGTGATTGATGAGGTGGCGGACTTGATGCTGGTGGCAGGCAAAGATATTGAGGCGGCGGTTCAACGTTTGGCGCAAATGGCGCGTGCTGCGGGCATCCACGTTATTATGGCAACCCAAAGGCCTTCGGTAGATGTGATTACTGGTACAATTAAGGCGAACTTCCCAACCCGAATTTCCTTTCAGGTAACCTCGCGTATCGACAGCCGCACCATCCTTGGTGAACAAGGAGCAGAACATTTGCTTGGCCGAGGGGATATGCTGTTTATGGAAGGCGGTGGGCGCATTGTTCGTGTTCATGGCCCATTTGTCAGTGACAAAGAAGTTGAGAGCGTAACCACTTTTCTGCGTCAGCAGGGAGAGCCAGAATATGATGATAGTGTGACGACAGAAGCAGACGCCTCACAAGGGGATAATGGCATGGGTGATGGCGGCATGGGTGATGGTGAGGCCAGTCTTTATGATCAGGCGGTTGAGTTAATTCGTCGAGAGGGCAAAGCCTCAACCTCATTTATTCAGCGGCATCTGAGGATCGGCTATAACCGTGCCGCCACCATTATTGAGGATATGGAACGCAATGGTGTTGTTAGCCCTGCTAATCATGCGGGAAAGCGCGAGGTCTTGATTGATAATGATCATTAGAACAATGACCAGATGGCACCAGCTCATGATCGCCATGTTCTCTGTGGTAATGTTTTTATCAGGGGGAATAGGGGCTTCTCATGCTGACCCCATCACAGAGGCAGAAAACTGGTTTAATCAGATCACGACAATGAAGGCGCGCTTTATCCAAGTCTCGGATGATGGCACTTACGCGGAGGGGGATTTTTTATTGCGGCGGCCTTTTCGGTCTCGCTTTGATTATGATGAGCCTATCAAAACGGTGTTGATCACTACAAAAATCTGGCTTCATGTTGATGATCCTGAACGCCAGACTGTGACTAGTTATCCGATTAGCGAAACCCCATTTAAAATCCTTTTTGATGAAAAGGTGCGGCTAAGTTATGACGGTATCATCACCACAGCGGCTAGTCAGGATGGCATTGTGGTGGTGAGGATGGAAAAACGTACGGGAAGCGATGCTGGGATCTTAGAGCTAGAGTTCACGGAGAAACCTTTTGTCTTGCGCCGATGGACCATCACCGATAGCGCAGGAATTACCACCAAAGTTACCTTTCAAAATATTGAAATGGGCGTGACTTTGCCAGCCAATCTTTTTGTCCCAAGCAATTATCAGAACTAATCTGAAAGAGACCTATGAAAATTATCACTTGGAATATTAATTCGGTCAGACTTCGTCTTCCTTTGGTGTTGCGTCTACTTTCAGAACAACAACCAGATGTCTTATGCCTGCAAGAAACCAAATGCCCTGATGAGGCTTTTCCCGTTGAAGCTTTTCATGCGGCGGGTTATCAGCACCTCGCCTATCGAGGGGAAAAGGGCTATAACGGCGTTGCTATGATTGCCCGTGTGCCAATACACACCCCTGATCATATTTTTTGGGCTGAAAAACAAGATTGTCGGCATCTTTCCGTGGTGCTGGAAAACCAAACCACCTTGCATAACTTCTATATTCCGGCTGGTGGTGATGTGCCGGACCCAGACAGCAACGATAAGTTCGCTCATAAATTGCGGTTTCTGGATGAGTTGGCGGAGTGGTCGGATCGCCTTGATGCTAATCAGCCAGCCATTCTGGTAGGAGACCTGAACATCGCCCCACGTGAGGATGATGTCTGGTCGCATAAACAGTTGCTCAAAGTGGTAAGCCATACCCCGATTGAAGTTGAGGCACTTAAGCGCATTATGGCAAAAGGCCAATGGCATGACGCGGTACGCGAAATGATCCCTGAGGGTCAGCTTTATTCCTGGTGGTCTTATCGGGCAAAGGACTGGTTGACTGCTGATCGTGGGCGCAGGCTTGATCATATTTGGGTAACCCCAGCTTTACGCCAGAACCTTGCCAGCGCAGAGGTGATAAAATCTGCGCGAGGCTGGGATAAGCCATCGGATCATGCGCCGGTGGTTATGGATTTTACCTTTTGAGGGGTAACGCTGGCTTTGCAATCATGCAAAAACGGCGTATATCGGCATCATGGAACTGATTTTTGAGAAAATGCACGGCCTTGGCAATGATTTTGTCATTTTTGATCAAGCCGATCAACACGCAGTAGAAGCCATTACGGCACAGGCGGCGGAGATTGCGGATCGAAGGCGCGGTATTGGCTGTGATCAAATTCTTATAACCACAAAAGCGGCGGAAACAGACGCCAGGCTGATCATTCTAAATAGTGATGGCTCAAGGGCAGAGGCTTGCGGCAATGGCACACGCTGTGTCGCAGAAGTGATGATGCGGCGACTGGGCAAAGATCATGTGGATATGATCAGTGATGGCGGTACGCTGGAGGCCTGGCGGTCCAGCCAATCGGAGGTGTCCGTTAATATGGGGCAACCTCGCTTTGGCTGGCAAGAGATCCCATTGCGTCTAGAAACGGATCCGTCTGCATTGCATCTTCATGATGATCTGCCTGCTGGGATGGCAGTTAATATTGGCAATCCCCATTGTGTCTTTGTGGTGCCTGATGCAGAAATGGCACCCGTGGCAGAGCTAGGTCCAGTGATAGAAACACACCCCATGTTTCCTGAAAAAACGAATGTTGAGTTTATCAGCTTGCTGGATACGGATCATATCCGAATGCGGGTATGGGAACGTGGTGCAGGCATTACCTTGGCTTGTGGCAGTGGGGCAACCGCGGCGGCTATTGCGGCGCATCAGCTTGGTTTGACTTCACATCAGGTCAAAGTTGACCTAGATGGCGGCAGGCTGATGATTGATTGGGGTATGGATGGAGCTGTTATGACTGGCCCAACTTGTCATGTGTTTCAAGGGCGATTGACGCTTCCTCTTGTGCCGCGCAAGTCTTTTGATACTGCTAAGGGTCAATCCTCATGACGAAAGGCGCAAAAATAGAAACTTTTGGCTGCCGATTGAACAGTTGGGAAAGTGAGGTCATTCGGGAACACACCTCGCATTCGGGGTTTGAGCAAATGGTAGTGATCAATACCTGTGCCGTAACGGCAGAAGCGGAGCGTCAGGCGCGGCAGTTGATCCGCAAAACCAGACGCCAAAGCCCTGATGCTAAGATTGTTGTCACGGGATGTGCCGCCCAGATCAATCCTTCAAGTTGGCAAGAGATGCCCGAAGTAGATGCGGTCATTGGAAATCATGAAAAACTGAATGCGGATCATTGGCGCAGATTAGCAACCACCAATGCTGAGACTTTGCCGTCTCTGATCGGTGATATTATGACAGTGCGTGAGGTCGCACCCCATATGTTGGGCGGCTTTGATCATCATAGCCGTGCTTTTGTTCAGATTCAGCAAGGCTGTGATCATCGTTGTACCTTTTGCATTATTCCTTATGGGCGCGGGGTTAGCCGATCTGTTCCTACCCCTCAAGTGGTTGCCCAGATTCGCAAATTGGTCGAATCTGGTGTCCAAGAAGTGGTTTTAACAGGGGTTGATATGTCCTCGTGGGGACGCGATCTGGCAACTGACCAAGGGGACTCCCCCGTATTAGGGCAATTGATAGGGGCTATTTTAAGGGCCATACCAGAATTGCCGCGTCTGCGCCTGTCTTCACTTGACCCAGCTGAGGTTGATGAAGATTTGCGACGACTAATTGGTGAAGAGGCGCGGCTTATGCCGCATCTGCACCTATCCGTCCAGCATGGTGATGCTTTGATCTTAAAACGTATGAAGCGCCGCCATAGCCCGGAGGATTTGATCCGGCTTGTTGACGATTTGCGTCAGCGCCGTCCAGACGTTGTGTTTGGCGGGGATATTATAGCTGGTTTTCCCACCGAAGATAACGCCGCCCATCGCCGAAGCATGGAATTGATAGAAGCATTAGATATTAGCTGGCTTCATATTTTTCCTTATTCTCCTCGGGAAGGAACGCCAGCCGCGAAAATGCCAGCAGTGGCGGCACAAACTATTCGAGAGCGTGCAGCCGCTTTCCGGGAACTTGCTGACCATCAAGCTCAACGCCAGATGGATCGGATGATTGGTCAGGATGATGAGGTTGTGATGGAAACTGGCGGTGTTGCCCATACACGGCAATTCGGTAAAGTGAAAATGCTTAACCCCACCCTGAAGGCTGGACAGTTATATCCTGTTCGTATCCTCAAAAGGAGCCAGCACTTTTTAGAAGCGGAGCTAAGAACATGAGCTTTTTTGGACGCCTCAAAGCAGGGTTAGGGAAAACCGCCTCTCGGTTAACAGAAACCATCACCTCAGTGGTGAAAAAGAAAAAACTGGATCAAGAAACCCTTGATGATTTGTTTGATGCCTTGGTGATGGCTGATCTGGGGATGGAGGCCACAGAAAAGCTCATCAAGGATTTGAAATCAAAACGCTTTGATACCGAAGTGTCCAGCGAGGAAATTAGAGAAACTCTTGCTGAAGGGGTGGCAGAAATCCTTGAACCTATCGCCATACCGTTACAGCCAGATGCAGCTCATCGCCCTTTTGTGGTGCTTATGGTTGGGGTTAATGGGTCAGGAAAAACCACCACCGCAGGTAAGCTCGCAGAGTTATGGCAGACTGAGGGAAAAACCGTCATTATGGCTGCTGCCGATACATTTCGTGCCGCGGCGATTGACCAGCTTAAGATTTGGGGTGAACGCACAGGATGTGAGGTGATCCATGGTGAGCCAGGTGGTGATGCCGCCGCAATTGCTTATCAGGGGCTGGAAAAGGCCATCAATCAAAATGCGGATATCCTGATTATTGATACCGCAGGGCGGCTTCAAGCTCGGCAAGAATTGATGGATGAACTGGCAAAAATTAGACGGGTTTTGGAAAAGAAAGGCGTTGGTGCTCCGCATGCCTCAATCCTTGTTTTGGATGGAACGGTGGGCCAGAATGCGATCTCACAGGTCAAAGCCTTTAATGAAGCAACGCCTCTATCGGGGTTAATTGTTACCAAATTGGACGGCAGTGCGCGTGGGGGAATTGTGGTTGCCCTTGCGGAACAGTTTGGAATGCCGGTTCATGCTGTTGGTGTTGGTGAGACAAAGGAAGACTTAAAACCTTTTGAAGCTCTTGATTTTGGTAAAGCCTTGGTGGGGTTGACCGAACATATTCAATAAATGGGCTTTGTTCTTGACATTCGCGCCATTTTGTTACATTTCTCTGCCTCAGCCAGATCGCAATTATAGAGATCACGGCGAAAAAGGCATCATTAAGATCTATGCCACCATAAACCCTAGCGGGTCCCGTTTGTCCCTGAAAGCAGGCACAGACGCCGTTGGTGTTTGTTTGCCCAATTCGATATTGGGCTGGCAGAGATAGATTAAGGAAGGCAATTCAGGCAGGACAGATGTTTGAAAGCTTGAGCGAAAAATTAGGGTCAGTCTTTGACCGGTTGCGGGGGCGCGGTGCGCTCTCAGAAGCCGATGTCGATACCGCCTTGCGTGAGGTGCGTGTTGCCCTGATTGAGGCAGATGTTGCCTTGCCCGTGATCAAGTCTTTTATGACCACCGTGAGAGAAAAAGCGGTAGGCATTGATGTTCTGAAATCGGTAACCCCAGGGCAAATGGTCATTAAGATTGTTAATGATGCTCTCGTTGATATGCTGGGGCCTGATGATGTTCCGCTGAATTTAAATACCGCGCCGCCAGCGATTATTCTGATGGTAGGTCTGCAAGGTAGTGGTAAGACCACCACTTCAGGTAAGTTGGCTAGACAGCTTCACCAAAAAGAGAAAAAATCTGTCATGCTGGCCTCGCTTGATGTGTCGCGACCAGCGGCGCGTCAGCAATTGCGCCTCTTGGGTGAGCAGGCTGGCGTTGGGGTTGTTCCTGAACAAGATAATGATACCCCAGTGATGATTGCCAAGCGCGCGATTGAAGCGGCACGGCTCAAATCATCTGATGTTCTGATTCTTGATACTGCTGGCCGAACAACAATTGATACCGCCCTCATGGCTGAGGTCAAAGAGATTGCTAAATTAGCAAAGCCAGTTGAGATTTTGCTCGTAGCTGATGCCATGACAGGCCAAGACGCGGTGACAACGGCAACCGCCTTTAATGAAGCTATCGATATCACGGGTATTATTCTCACAAGGGCAGATGGCGATTCACGCGGTGGTGCTGCATTGTCCATGCGCCATGTGACAGGCTGCCCGATCAAATATCTTGGTGTTGGTGAAAAACAAGATGCGCTTGAGACCTTTAGCGCAGAACGTATGGCTGGACGTATCCTTGGGATGGGGGATGTTGTCGGGCTGGTTGAAAAAGCTGCTGAGACTATTGAAGCTGAAGAAGCGGAACGCATGGCCAAGCGGATGGCCAAAGGTCAGTTTGATATGACAGATTTTCTTACCCAATTACGCCAACTCAAGAAAATGGGTGGCATGGGAGGCCTGCTAGGGCTTTTGCCAGGAATTGGTAAGATGCAAAAGGCGATTAAAGCAGCAGGCATTGACGATAGTTTTTTTAACCGCCAAGAAGCCATTATCCTCTCTATGAATAAAAAAGAACGCCGTCAGGTTGCGCTTCTCAATGCCTCAAGACGCCGCCGGATTGCTGAAGGATCAGGGACATCAGTTCAAGATGTCAATAAACTGGTAAAGCAATATCAGGATATGGCGAAAATGATGAAACGGTTAGGCAAAGCTGGGGGCAATGATCCAGCGGCACTAGCCTCTATGTTTGGTGGTGGCCCCGGGGGAGAAGCTGGAGCTGCACCTGGTGAGATGCCAGATTTATCAAAGCTTGGCGGGGGCTTCCCTGGGATGGGTGGTGGCTTGCCAGGATTAGGTGGGGGATTCCCCGGGTTAGGCAGCTTGCCTAGGCCTGGAAATAAGAAAAAGAAACGCTGATCCGATTGGGATTGGCATAAGCAACAAATATTCATGTGTTTCAAGGAAAGGAAAAAACATGGCATTGAAAATTAGACTTGCTCGTGGTGGCGCCAAAAAACGGCCTTTTTACCGTATTGTCATCGCCGAGGCTTCATCACCACGTGATGGCCGGTTTGTTGAACGCATTGGGTCTTATAACCCTATGCTTCCATCAGGCCATGATGACCGTCTTGTTCTGGATGGCGAACGGGCAAAATATTGGATGTCCAAAGGGGCAAAGCCAACGCTTCGTGTTCATAAAATGATGTCAGGACTTGGTCTTATTGATAGCCCTGATATCAGAGAACAGCCAAAGAAATCAGCGCCTGGCCAGAAGCGTCTAGACCGTGAAGAAGCGGCTGCTGAAGCTGCTGCTGCCGCTGCCGAAGCTGCTGCCAGCGCCGCCGAAGCCGCGGTTGAAGCAGAAGCTGCCCCTGCAGAAGAGGCCCCAGCTGCTGAGGCTCCTGCTGAAGAGGCCCCAGCCGAAGAAGCGCCTGCTGCTGAAGAAGCTGCAGAAGAAGCAACAGCTGCTGAAGAAGCACCGGCCGAAGAAGCCTCAGCCGAAGAAGCGCCTGCTGCTGAAGTACCAGCCGAAGAGGCACCAGCTGCTGAAGAGGCTCCTGCAGAAGAAGAGAAAGCCTAACCATTTATGGCAGGCTCAAGCGATGACAAAGGCTTTGACCGCCATCGGTCTATTGCCCTTGGTGTCATCACCGCTGCCCATGGCATG
>Ga0255773_10004684_pt1 | contig 11543 bp, 13 predicted proteins | sample 011ome_17_FD_179971 | JGI IMG/M metagenome (GOLD analysis project Ga0255773, IMG submission 179971) | Coastal salt marsh microbial communities from the Groves Creek Marsh, Skidaway Island, Georgia - 011502XT metaG (version 2) | ecosystem: Environmental > Aquatic > Marine > Intertidal zone >...
TTTATTAAGCGATGTATTCTTCCCACGTTCATGGGTAGAATATGAATAATATATTAATTTAACAGACGATTAAATTGTGTGTCGTAAATATTTTAGATATTTAAAATCTAAAATATTCGTTTACGGTTGTAAAAACTCATGCTTAATAAGATACAATATTAGAATTATCAGAACTTGGGATTGGATAAGAAGCAACCTTTTTATTCCATCTATTAGTAGTTGCTTGTGATACTCGGGTTTTAAAATGTCGTTCGTATTGACCAACACTGTCGTAAAACAGTGTTCGAGTGTTGCTACCTATACCATTAATAGCAAGAGTGACCTTAAAAAAACGGTCCTCGTCTTTAGTTCCGACACGTGCAGTAGGTTTTCCCATATAATCTGTTTCAAAATATCCCGTCATCGCATTGCGAACCGGGACTCCAGGGATGAGTGATGAACTATATGCTACAACCCTTGTCTTTTTCCCATGAAATTTATCTTTAACACAAAAATATCCGGGGTCGTTGGTATTTATTTCGACAAACTTGTTTTTCTTAACTACACTAATAGTTGATTCCGAGTCAATATCCGAAACAGGAAGGTCCCACATATGAGGTGGTTGTTCTTCGTTGAATTCATCCATCGAATGTTGAGAGTATTCGTCAAGGTCCATAGTGGGTGCGAGTAAAAAAGTTGTGATAAACTGTTTTGATATATTATATTACGTTAATACTTTAAGCCGTTTTCGATATAATTATAGTCATGCGATGTGGTGTATGAAAAAAAATCAATATAACATATAAACCATGTCGGAACGTTTTATACAATCTCAATATTTAATACAACAAATAACGGATCAGTTTTTTAATAATAATGGCGATGGTATACGGGTGAAAGGATATATAACAGATAGTGATGATGAAATGAATGTTGTAAACAAATTTGAGTCATCGGACACAGAATCTGATTTAGAGGAAAAAGAGGAAGAAGAAACCTATCATTTTTTAGAAACAAATGACTCCAATTTAAACTATATATTTGACTTATGTGATGATGAAACTGATATATTGCGCGAATATACAATCCACGTTTGCGGATATAAGATGATTCAAACAGAAACATTGCCGTTTTTGCAATATATTTTAAATAAGGCGGGGGATGAATTAAAATTCCCTTCGTTGAAATTTAAATGCGCTACAAATATTATAATCGACGAAAATGAGGAATTACCGCCAAAACATATATATTTTCAGAATGAATGTAGTAAATTTATATTGCAATATGCATCGCCTTTAAGTGAGAAAGGGGTCGCACAAATGTATAAGGGGTTTGTGAAAGACGAGAAGAATGAAAATACATTATATGTATTTTTTGATTTGAATGATTTTAGTATTGATACGACCGATAATAGTGAATATAGAGTATGTATAATCGATGAGATTGTGAATAAACATAAATCTGGTTCGTTGGTAATAAACCCAAGTGTATACAACATATTTTATCAAATGTCGGATGTAATGACTATTAAAGACAAATGGGGTAAGCGAATCACCATCCCCTTTTTATTATATTCATGTGAATATACAGAAGAAGGGTATAAAAATACTTACAAGTCAGACAGTTCAAAAGAAGAGGATGATATTATATCAATTATCGATGACCGAATAAATGACCCAAATTATGGGAGTATTTATCTATTTTCAACGCGTCCATTAAAAATGAATGAAGACAAAATAGACGACATGCAGCGAAATGTAGTATTTTGCATAGACCCTCTTTATATTTTACAAAATAAAAGAGACACTTTGCGAGAGGAGGACTTTAGATTAAGTAATATTATACCGCTTACAATTAAATATGTAAAAGGTAAAATACAGGGTGAGGAAACAAAAGACGAAGGTGAGGAAACAAAAGACGAAGGTGAGGAAACAAAAGACGAAGGTGAGGAAACAAAAGACGAAGGTGAGGAAACAAAAGACGAAGGTGAGGAAACAAAAGACGAAGGTGAGGAAACAAAAGACGAGGGTGAGGAAACAACAGACGAGGGTGATGATGATGATATAATGTTGGACGAAATGGATGAAATTACAGACAAAGTATTTAGTAGTATTTACTTTCATGAAATGGTGAATGAGACGAGGGAATCATTTTGGGGTATAAAATCAAATATACAATTTACCTCTTTATAGTATAGTAAACAATGCCGAAAACCCAAGAGGTAGTGAAATCAAAGATGGCTCAATTGAAAGAATCGTTAACCCTTGGTCCGGTAATGGGAGGTCTTTTGGGTATAGTGTTTATTCTATTTGTAGGGAAATATATCCAAAGTTCGTTACATTCAATAGACGATTCTACGTCAAATGTAAGTAATTTTATCTCATATTCAATCAATTCATGGTGTTGGATATTGGTCATTATATTGCTTTATGGTATATTTGTGATATAATGGTTCACGATATTATATATAAATATATTTTATATATAATGGTTCATCAGTGGACACCTGAAGTCGAAAAACTATGTGAAAAGTTGCGCATTAATTGCGTAAATTTAAGTGAATATCATAGACGTCGATATTACCATTTTAAATCCTATGGAAAATATTTCCGATTACCCATGATCATATTAGCTTCCATTAACGCTACAGCATCTGTTGGTTTACAACCCATATTAGAACAGCCCTATATTAGTGGTATTACATGTTTGATTGGAATGATGATGGGCATACTTGGTGCAATTGAACTGTATCTAGGTATACAAAGTAGTATGGAACTCGAGCTGAAACAATCGAAAGATTTCTATTCATTGGCGATTGATGTATATAAAACGTTGCAATTAAAAGCCGATGATCGAGGTGAAGACGGAAAAGACTATTTGAATAAAAAATATGGAATGTATGTAAAATTGTGCGAAGCGTCAAATTTATTGAAACGAAAATTAACGATGGATTTATTAACCCAAATTCCGTCTGAATATGTCGATAGAAGTCGTGGTGTAACACCGGTCGAAGTGACACGTCAGGATGGTACGAAACATGTTGTATTAAAAGAAGATGAATCGTGGATACGTTATATTCAATGTTGTTTTGAAGTACAAAAGGTACCAGCTAATTTTTTTCACGACCATGATGAAAATTTACAATTATACCCTTTCTCAAATCACACAGAACCATATGTTCCGGATTCACCTCTAGTTCGTTCTTCTACAGATGAGGTATATGTAGAAACGCCAGAATATTACGAGCACCTCGCTCCGGACGTTGAAAACCAATATTATGATACACCAAATGGGGTTGTTGATGAAGAAATGGTATATAATGTTCATGAAGAGTTACAACGTGAAGAAAAAGTGGAGGAAAAAGTGGAGGAAAAAGTTGAGGAAAAAGTTGAGGAAAAAGATGAGGATTCGGACAAATAAATGAAATAAGTCACACTCACAAAGTTTGTATTTTTTATTTTATGTAAAAAATACAAATAATGTTCCTTGGTTGTTTATCTTGTTTGTTTACTGATACAATAAAAATAAAGGGAAATAGAAGAGGAAAAGAAAAGGAAAAGGAAATAGGACCCATGGGGGGACCTATTTATTATGAACGGGCGTATTTTCTTCCCTTTTATTTATAATATTTGTATTTTATATTTTATGTAAAAAATACAAATAATGTTCCTAGGTTGGTTATCTTGTTTTGCTAGCGCTAAAAAAGAACAGAAAATGAAAAAAAAGGATGAAAATGAGATAATACGCAATATAATGAGATACGGTATATTGTGAAATCATAAAAAAAAGAGGTTCACCCCTTTTTTATGATTATTTTTTTATGATTATTTTTTTATGATTATTTTTTTATGATTATTTTTTTATGATTATTTTTTAGATAAATGTTGGAGAAGTCCACATGCACCACTCTTGAAATGATTCTCGTTCAATATTCATATCTTTTTCGATGCTATTGTAATCATTGAGAATATCTTCGCGTTCATGGTCATTATTGAACATACCGATAGGGTTACGATTCTCGCATGTGGTATTTTGTTGCTTTGCAGGTTTGTAATCGGGAATCGATTTTGAAGGAATAATGTTAAAACCTCTTTCTACGCGTTCTTCAATTGTGAGATGAGGTTTAACCTCGAGAGAGTAAGAACGATTGTTCTGTTGATACATAACATGAGTAGTGTTGTTATATTCAACATTGCGTCGAAAGTTGGCGCCGGCCTCTGTCGTGAATGGAGTGACTTCGATAAACGCATAGAAATGTTTGGCGGATTTAATCAAATTTTGTTTGACTAGTTTTTTGTCGTGCAATTGAATGGAGTTAATCTTACCGAGAAATCTATCTGCAAATAGTTTTGTGATAAACGATTTGGAAATATCTGCCGAGACAAAGGGAATGAATACGTGAACAGGGCGTTCGCTGACGTTACTGAAAGTAGATAGCATATTTTGTATGTATGGTCCTAAATGTGACTGTGGGTTACCTTCTATAACAATTGAAAAAGCCAATCAATTTTATGTAAAAAAATACATAAAATTGGTAAGTATGCGGTAAATTATATAGATTCTAAGTCTTTGAATTTCCAATATTCGCAGCCACCATTGGGTAATGGTCGTTTAATAATAAATGGAATGCACTTTTGTTCATATTCAGAAAGGGCGATTAGATATGCATCGATAACATCCGCGCCGACTTCAACGAGTGGTTTAGCTCCCATACCTAACTGTTTTGCACGTTCACCTAGAATACGTGCTCGTTCATATTTGGTAATAAATGGAAATGTTACGTGTAACGGGTCACTGATAATACCTTGTTCATTCCGAACAACACGTGAAAGAGCTTCAACTTCTTCATTGTTATGATGAAGTAATTCAGGGTGAAATGAAGAAATTGTGTTAGCTTTCAAGCTATCATCAAATTTTTGTAAATAATTTTCATCGGGCTCGTCGTCGTCATCATCTCCGTCGGAAATATCATCATCGGATAAATCCACAGATTGAAAATTTTGTGCAAATGTGTCTGTATCAGTATTATCAGACTGTTTGGGATTATATGGGTCAACATCAACATCGCTACCTGCTAAACTATCATTATCTGAATCCTCATCATCATCTTCAGGAGGTGGAGGAGGTGGAACATAATCATCGTCACTATCACTATCGATACCACTATCATTATCCCCATCTACAACAGGTGGATTTTCCGTAGAATCGGGGAATGATGGTGGAGGAGGTTTAAAATCGTCGTCGCTGTCGGACATTATATTTCAATTGAATATATATTCGGTGTATATTTCTAAATGGTTTGTAACTATCTAATTCAATTTTGTCGCATGATAGAAATATCAAAAAAATCACTAAATATTCGATTTATGTAAATATGCGAAATTAGTTTGAATTATCATCTGTTCGCCAAACAGTATCGCATGTAGAGCACATGTATAGATATTTCATGTTATCTTCATCATATCGAATATATAACACTTCGCGTTCATGTTTATCGGGTTCAGTATTAGTTAGACATGAAGAACTTGGGCAATTAATATTATGAACACGCGGTAAGGTAGGGTCTAATTTGGTATATTCGTTAATAATATGATTGTATTTTTGTTCCCCCTTTTTAACTTGAACATTCAATAAACACGAATTGTCCAAAACAGTTTCGTCTGTATATCCACAATTTCGACAATAATGAGATAACTGGTTTCCGTTTTTCTCGTTAATGCCGATGTAATACATATTGTCGCATTTGATACAGAATTTCATGATAGGTGGATTATATGGTTTATATAGATAACTTTTATGTTGTTTAATCAATTTTATAGAAATAGGATTCAGACACAAATATCGTAAAACAACCTAAATAAATATCTATAGTTATATAGGTTTGACTGTGTTATAATCACAAAATTGATTTTGATAATCGATATAAATGTGTCGGTATCTATATAACCAGACATGAATAATTCAATGTCGGAAGAATCAATTACAAATTCGGTTGTAACATCTTCTTCCGGTAGCACTTATCGTAATTTATCCGAATTACTCAAAGCATTCCGATACGATAAAAGTAAAAGTGATGCGGCAGGTCCAACACATACGCGTATCGGAGATGATAAATCAGGAATCCATGGTGGTGCTTATTACATACCGGACGATATACATGATAAATTTATGGATTTGTATTATCGCGACGTTATCTCAAAAAATAAACCCGAATATCTGACCGAGAAACAATTAATGACTGATTCTTCACCGATAGCAGTTGATTTAGACTTGCATTTTGCACTAGACCTTGAAAATCGCGTATATTCACAAGAACATCTCGATGATTTGGTCGATATATATTTAGCCGAATTATCAGAAATGTTTCAATTTTCTGAGAGCACTGCATTTCCCGTGTTCATTTTCGAAAAAGAGAAAATAAACAGGGTGCCTGATAAAAATATGACTAAAGATGGTCTACATATGATAATTGGTATTCAGATGGGACATGATGCTCAGTGTATATTACGAAAGCGTGTGAAGGAGAAGGTTGCTGAATGTTGGGGAGATTTTCCATTGACTAATAGTTGGGACGACGTGTTTGATGAAGGAATTTCGATTGGATACACAAATTGGCAATTATACGGTTCAAGGAAGCCAAATCATATGGCGTATAGTCTAACGCGTGTGTATAAAATATCATGTGACCCCGATGATGGCGAATTGATAAATGATCAAGGCGAAATAGATGAGTATTTGACGAAGGATGGATTTAAACAATTATCCGTTCGATATCAAAATCACGAGCAATGTTTCTATAAACCGAACTTTATGGCGGAGTTAGATGCTCTTCGTTCGGGAAACGAAAATTCGACTCGTCGTAGGTCACCTGCACTTGAAGGGTCTGATGATTTATATATATCAAACATCACAGAGGGAGGATCAGGTGCTCATGTGTTGGGTCAATTATTAAAAACGCCCGATGATATCGAGACATATTTAAATCGATTCTTAGACCTCATTCCTTCATTGAAAGATTATGTTTTACGCGAGATTTATGAGTATACAACTATACTTCCCGAAAATTATTATGGTTCAGGTTCATATGCAAATTGGATGCGTGTTGGATGGGCGTTAAAAAACACTTCAAATCGTCTATTAATTGTATGGATAGCATTCAGTGCGAAAGCGTCCACATTTAAATGCAGTGATATACCGGATATGTGCGAGCAATGGACTACTATGGATAAAAAGAGTGGTGGCGTAACGAACCGTTCTATTATTTACTGGGCAAGACAGTCTAATAGCGCTGGTGCAGAATCGGTGCGTAAAAATACGATTGGACATTATTTGGATATGACCATTAATACGATTACGTCAAATACAATCGCAAATCCATCATGTAATGCTCGAGGCGCAGGTGATTACGATATAGCAGTCGTGTTACATCAGATGTATAAGGACGAGTATATTTGTTCAGATGTGAAGAATGGAAAATGGTATCGTTTTAAGCAACATCGCTGGAAACAAGTGGATTCGGGAACTTATCTGCGTCGTGCGATTTCAAATGAGTTGCGCGATTTATATGATAAGCGAACCGCGGAATTGCAGAATTATTTGGTAACCCTCGATACAGAGGAAGAGCGTTATAAGATGGTGAAGGCGCGTATTGAAACAATCGTCAAAATAATGCAGCGATTAGCTCAAACGAGCGATAAAAAGAATATTATGCAAGAAGCCCGAGATTTGTTCTATGATGACGAATTTTACGAAAGGCTTGATAGCAATCCGTATTTATTATGTTGTAAAAACGGCGTGGTTGACTTTAAAGAGAAGAGGTTTAGAAAGGGTTTGCCCGAAGATTATCTAACAAAATGCACAGAGATTACGTATACCCCAATTACATCGTCGAAGCATAAGAATACTGTAGCCGAATTACATGATTTCATGTCGAAACTGTTTGTGAAACCGGAATTACGTGAATATATGTGGAATCATTTGTCTGCGGTTCTAATCGGTATGCCTTCTCTGAATCAAACCTTCCATAATTATATAGGTGTAGGTCAAAATGGTAAGTCTGTATTGACTGATTTAATGAGTCAAACATTAGGGTCATACAAGGTGGCAGCGCCCATTTCAATTATTACTCAAGGACGTGGTAAGATTGGAGGTCTTGCGCCAGAGATTGTCGCACTGAAGGGTGCTAGATATGTTGTAATGCAAGAGCCGGAAAGCACGGACGTTGTTCATGAAGGACCAATGAAGGAATTGGTTAGTGGTGTGGAGCCGATTGTTGCTCGTGCGCCCTATATGCTGGAATCGGTTACATTTGTTCCTCAATTCAGTTTAGTGGTATGCTGCAATCAATTCATGTCGGTAAGGACACAGGACCATGGAACATGGCGTAGATTTCGAGTAACTCCATTTGAATCACTCTTTACGGAAAAACCTGTTGAAGGAGATGAAGATAAGCCGTATCAATTCAAATTGGATGTGGAATTGAAGAATAAATTTCCGGTGTGGCGCGAAACATTCTTAGCAATGTTGGTGGAACGTGCATACACGAATCAAGGTCGTATTACGGATTGTGAAATTGTGATGTCCGCAAGTAATGCATACAAGGAGCGTCAAGATTACCTTGCTGAATTTGTTCGCGATAAGATTGCGAAGTGCCCCGGTTCTACAATCCGCAAATCAACCTTATCGGAAGAATTCCGCATGTGGTATAGCATCAACTATGGAACAAAGAATCCCAGCCCTAAAAATCTCCACGACCATATGGACAAGCAGTATGGTAAGAATATTAGTGGGGTGTGGTCGAATGTGAAGTTAAAGTTTCATGACGATGATGATTTCCAATGTGTGAACGAAGAAGAAGACGACATAGGAGATGATATCGAATTAAACGAAATATAATAAATAGTAAAATCAAAAAAAGTGTATATAACAATTTTTTTGATTATATTTTCTTGTTCAACAGATGATTTGTGATTAACAACCCAACAATTGCAGAGAATATTAGGTAGGTGTGTGTATGAATTTTGTCTTTTGTGAGGAATATGCTGTATAAAATAGTAGCAAAAAACAACAAACATACGTACAAAATTTCCATATATAGAACACTTAATTCATCACCTAAAAATTTGTTATTGGATATGCGTAATATGGACGCAATAACTCCAAAGAGCAGACTGTTTATAAGGACGATTGAAAAACTAGTGTTATCGTCAGGTAATTCATAATAATATGTTCCTAAAAGATAAAAAATACATGCTATGAATGTTACGAATATATATAATAAAAATTTCAGGGGTTGTGTCTTATACATGAATAGAATCTATAATATATTCATGTATAAAAATTCGATATACCGTACAAGAGAATTGAACTCAAGTTTTACTCCCGCAATCAGAGTTACTCGCAACCAGCTACGGCACTATATGTAGAGAAAAAATATTTAAACTACAGGGTAACTGGCTTGCATTAGCATACCACATTGTCCATTACCCTTATTGAACTCGTCGCCACGACCGAGCATAATATATCCAGATGACCCCCATGTCTCACCCCAGGAGTTCTTGACCAAATAATAGTCTTGTCCATCGAGAGAACCATATCCGACGGCTAATACGCCATGGTCAAGGTTTGTGCCGCAACCACCAGTGAATACACCAGAGCTATACAGTTGGAAATCCTTTTGGTCAGCCTCGATAGCAATCGAAACCGGTTGCTGTGCTAATGCAGCCATCATGGCTTCATCGGAGCTAGCGTCGACATCAACGAAGCTCATAACATCACTACCATCAACAACGCTACAACTGGTTGTGCACGAACCAGCTGTCTTGGTTGTGCCGGAAGTATATGGATAAGAGGCTTCGGTGCAGAGACCGTCATTCTTCTCAATCCACGCGAATGCGCTGTCCATAAGACCACCATTACAACCCATATCCTTTCCGCCATTCTTGCGGTTATCGCAATCTACTAGTTGCTGCTCCGAAAATGATTCGAGCTTACCATTCGCAACATAATAAGCACCTTCAAGAGCACCAGTGGTAGAGAAACTCCAACAAGAACCACATTGACCTTGATTTTTAACAGGTGTAACTGCACCCTTTTCAACCCAATTCACAGAATCGGGAATTGACTGCAATACTCCGGTTAACTTGGATTGTAAACACTCGGTAACACAACCAATTGTGTCTAACTTGTGATGAGTATCATAGTGTTTAACACATTGGCTGAGACACTTGACTTCAGCAAGGGTAGACTTAATTTTATCACGGTTGAATTTACCAACAAAATCGCCTGCACTGTATTTCAATGATTCACTAAACTCCTCGGAATTCATTCCAGAAAAATGGTTGTGACCCAAAACATATGTTAAATTTTTATTATTAGATTCTTCAATATACTTGTCGTTAAATACCCAGTTTGCGAAAACATGTTCGCGGTGTTCGGAATTTTGAATTTCAATGCGAAATTCATCAATCCAATTTGTGAAGCGGTCTCCCAATTGAAGGGAAGACGTGAGAGAAAGAGCGGCAAGAAGAACGATTTTAGAAAGCATCCTAACTATTTATACAGTATAAAGCGATTTTATTATATGGTTTACACTTATTATATTGTTATGATGATGCGAGTTGCTCATTATACAGAAAAAAACAATCGTTACTCGTCACACGGTTTACAAATGCGTATAAATTTTATTTTTTAATAAACGGTTGTTATACGTTTCATTCCGTTTTAATCGTTCTTCTGTTTGCTTTTCTAAATGTTGTTTCTGTTTGCATTGGTCGAATTCGTGCAATTTTTGAATTCGCATGATGGTGTTTTCATATCGTAATTTAACAGGCAATAATGCCTGTTCCCCCTTGTAATTTTCTATATCCTTCTTATGTTGTTCGGTGACTACCTTTTTCAAATTTTCAGGAATATTTGTTAAGTCAAGTTCCATAATACCAAGATATCCGTCGATTGTATCCTTACTCATATACAGAATGTCGCGATTTGTATTTGTATGGATTTGTAATGTATTGTAAGTTATAATAGTAAATATACATAAAGTCTTTTACAACAATAATAGTACCAATATTATTATGATACCACTTCATTTACAGACGATATTTTCTCTTTCGTTGTTCGATATTTTCAAAACCAAAAATGTATATGTAGATACATTGTTAACAACACTTGCATTTACGTTGTTAAATAAGCTTGTTGGTCAATTGGAGTCATTTGATATTTATAGCTTATTTACATGTATACGATTTGACTATTTTTTTGGAAAATGTGCATGCGTTGTATTGACGGGTGAACGCGTGAGTTCGGTGTGTGAATATAGTGGTAGACCGGTTGTATCAAATACATTTTCAAACACGGTTAATGCATTAGGTGAATATATTATAGAGAATGTCGATAATAATAAAACCATACAAACCATTACAGAAATATCTGAACCGACAGACAGGTCGTCTACAAATAAACAGGATTACATATCGTATTATGTTTCCCAACATGGCCGATTTATAGTAGACGAAAAATTGGGTATTTATGGTAAAACATACACGTCTAACGAGTCGGGTGAA
>Ga0255773_10004697_pt1 | contig 11516 bp, 9 predicted proteins | sample 011ome_17_FD_179971 | JGI IMG/M metagenome (GOLD analysis project Ga0255773, IMG submission 179971) | Coastal salt marsh microbial communities from the Groves Creek Marsh, Skidaway Island, Georgia - 011502XT metaG (version 2) | ecosystem: Environmental > Aquatic > Marine > Intertidal zone > Salt...
GCGTACGCGGTGTTGATCGCGAAGTCGAGCTTTGATTACAAACAGACGAAGAACGAAGACGTGTACACGCAGTCGTGCTTTTACAAGAAGACCAGCGATGGGAAGTTTGAGCTGGCGTGGGGACATCGATCGACGGGGAGAGGATTCGAGGAGGATTTACCGGCGCCGTGGCCGTGAACGAACACGTTGTTGTCCATTTAAGGACCCGCGCGCTCTCGCGGAGAGTTCGTAAATTCGTCGTTTACGTCGTCGATGAGTTTACACGCATCCGTCGCGCGCGGAATGACGCATTTGTATGTATACATATATTATTTTGAAACCAACAACAGTGTACATAAGTGATGAGAAAACTCCAACAACTAACTCAATTTGAGATGTATACGCATCTCATCGTCCGTCGTCAAAATACACCTCGCCACTTCTCGCTCTCGTCTTGTTCTAAACATAATTTTACGACTTCGGCCCACCCTTCCATGCCCGGGTCTTCCGGGTGCCAGACGTCTGGCAACTCGCAATCTTCGCACGCGTTGGCGGAAGTTTGCCCGATGCACGCATACGTCGGGTGTTTCCCGCCTCTCTCCTCTAACAACTCCAAAGTCAAATTTTTCCACGCTTTTACCGCGCTCGGGCTTCCGAACGTCACCACGCTCGCGTCCACGGCTCGCTCGAGGACCTCTTTCGGTATATTCGTGACTTGTTCCGTGCTGTACGTGTTCAATCGAGTCACGATGAAGCCTCGAGAACTCAACCCGTTCTCGATCGTTTTCGCCGCTTTCTTCGAGCACGGGTATAAAACTTCTCTATTACTATCGGTACTTTCGCTATTACTACTCTCGTTATCACCGTCTATTATATCCAACGGCAACTCTTCCGCCAACACCTCCCCCAACGCTTTCGACGGCGTAAACAGTCTCGCCCACTTCATCTCCTCCTTCGTCGGCAACGCTCTCGTCGTCCCGCCTCCCACGGTTCCAATGTTCAACCCTTCCGGTTTCCCGGCGTCTGCCCACGCTTTCGCGAACACGTTCGCCGCTTCCGGTGAGGTCACTATAATCCATCGAAACGTTTTCGATTTCAATAAATCGACTAATTTTTTCGCCTCTTCCTCGTTTCGCTTCGATTCCACCAGAGGCATCTCGAGCGTTTCGACCACGAATTCGTTGTCTTTATCCTCATCAATCGATGCTAAAATCTTTCGCATCTGCTCGTTTTTGCCCGCCTCTCGAGTGAGAACGACGACTTTTGTCTTCTCCGTCTTTTCTTCTTCTTTTGAGGAGGAGGAGGAAGCGTTTGCGCGTTGTTGCCTTCTTCCTGATGCATTTGGCCGTCGTTTCATCTTCATCAACCTCGCGGGCTGAGAAGTACAAGACAAAGAAGAAGAACTTTTTGAAAAGAGGACGACGGGGCGAAGAAAAGACGACGACGTATACGACGACGACGCCATCTCGCGTTTACTTCTGTGATGGTAAAGTACTTCAGTAAACGTGCAAATTTTATGAGCACAAATGCTCTTCTGTAGTAGTACTAAACAGCAGAGCTGCTTGAAGCGCTTTTGAACAATCGACCGCACTTGAGCAACTCACCGGCTAAATCGATGAGAGCGTCGATGTCTTTAACTCCATCCAATCGCGTTCGTTTGTTCTTATTCATAGTATTAAACAGCAGAGCTGCTTGCACTTTTGTACAATCGTCCGCACTTGAGCAACTCGCCGGCTAAATTGAGCGCCTCGATGAAAGCGTCGATGTCTTTAATTCCATCCAATCGCGTTTGTTCGACTAACGCGTGCAACTCTCCGACGGAGAAGTACGCGTTACCTTTGTTTCGAGTGGCGGCGTTTACGGCGTCGATGAAGACGCGGAAGTTTTTGCGCTTTCCGGAAACGCCGGTGCGTTTGCCAAACGCGCCGAGCCTTCCGGAGTCGTCGCGCATGACGTCGGCCATGGAGAGGGAGTAGAGTTCGACGGCGTCCATGGCGTCGCGGTCGGTGACGATTTCGCGTAAATCGACTCGAGCTCGAGCTTCGGAGAGGCGGACGAGCGACTCGAGTTGTCGAGCGGTCACCGGAGCGGAGTCGTTTATGGGCGCGTTTTTGCGCAATTCCAGGTAGAAGGCTTTGATGACTTCTTTCGCGTCGGAGGAGAGGGTTGGGTGGACGTATTTTTTCGCGTAGCGGACGTATTTCCGCATGAAAGAGGTGGAGACGATGCCGTCTTTTGAGTGCATGTCGTCGTAGGAGGTGCGCTTGTAGTCTGCATAAAGAGCGTCTTTATCGTCGTCGTCGACGTCCTCTTCAGATTTACGTTCGAGGTATTCTTTTAAACCGACACCGTCGCGAAGAGACGAGGACGGTGGCGGGAGGTTCATCAGAGCGACGGCATCTGGTGATGCTTCTTGCTTGTTCAACGAGAACACGCGCTGCGACGCTTGCTTCTTCGCCGACGTTAAAATCGTTTCGCTCGCCGACACGGAGCTTCGTTGCTGTTGCGTTAGAGCAGCGGCGGCTTCGGCTTCGCGTCTTTTGTTTCGCTCCAACTGAAACTTCTCCGCAAACGTTAAATTCGTGGTTTTCCCGGTTCTTTCGTCGACTTTTCGTCCTCCGCACAATCGCGTCACGTTGTCGCCGATGCGCTTGTCTCTCTCTTCGTCCGGATCGTCCGTGAGCACAAAGACTAAATCGAATCGCGAGAGTAATGGCGCGGACATCTTCAAGTTTTCCCGAACGCTTTTCGATCGATCGTATCGCCCTTTATGCGGGTTCGCCGCGGCTAAAATGGTCGTTCGCGCGGGTAAAGACGCCCTGGCGCCACCTTTGTTCACCGAGACTCTTTGCTGTTCCATGGCTTCGAGTAAGCTGGCGTGTTCGGATTTCATTTTATCAAACTCATCCACGCAACAGACGCCGCCGTGCGCTAACGCAACTGCACCGGCTTCGAACGTTGGCGCGCCGGATGTTGGATCTCGAGACACAGTCGCGGTTAAACCTGCAGTCGAGGCGGATTTACCACTCACGTGTATTGCCAACGGCGCTACGCGCGAAGCGGCGCGGAGCATTTGCGATTTGCCCATGCCTGGGTCACCGACGACGAGACAATGCGAGGTGCCTCGAGCGAAGGTTTCGTTTCCAGCGGCACCGTGGTTTTTATGTTGGTGCTGTTCCCGCGCGTTTAACGAACTTCTGCGTCGTTTCTGATGCACTCGTTGACTTTCGTTTTGGCGCCCTTCGTTTTCTTCGTTTTCTTTGTCGTTGTCAAAGCTCGTCTCCGCGCCGACGCTGTTTGCGTTGTTGTTTTCTTTATTGTTGTTTTTACCGCTACTGTTTTTGCTTCTTTTACTGCTCTTATCGGCTTTTCTTACGCCACCGAACAAGCACAAAAGCAAGCCGCACTTGACAATTTCGTGCCCGTAAATCGACGGACACAAAGATTTGACCAAAACTCTCAAACGGTCGTCCGCGCAGCGTTCGCTAAATTTAACTATTTCTTGGTACGTTTCCGTTTTGCGGTTGGTCGTACTCGTTTGATTGTTATTCGTCGTTTGGTAACCAGCACCAGCACTACCAGTAGCAGAGGCCGATGGCATGACAGAAACCGCGTCTACGTATAACCGTTGTATCGCCGACCCGGTTTTCTTGCCGCCTAAAACAGACGTCCCTCGTTGCTCTTCGCACTCTTCTCTTCGGACGATGCCGCACACTTGCACGCGTTCGCCCGCGGTCTCTATGCGATCGACTAACGTTTCCGAAAGCTCGCACTCGATGTGCTTCGGTGCCCGATCGAGCGTTCGCGCGTCTAACTCGTCCGCCGATTTTCGTCGATTTTGTTTACTCCTCTTCTTTTTCTTTCTCCCTCCTTCCTCGTCGTCATCGAGTGGTTCAAAATCTTTCTCTTCCTCTTCCTCCTCGTCAAATTCTTCTTCTTCATCATCATCTTCTTCTTCGTCCGAGCTGCTGCTCATCCCTTCCCCGCTCCCTAAATTCGGCTCTTCTCTCAGCGTCACCCGCCTCCAATCTTCCGTCGTCGCTCTCTCGAAATCCGGCGTAAATCCTTTCTTCCCTCGACACTTGGGCGTCTCGCAGTTCGCCGGCGCCTTGAAATTCCCGCTCTTATCCAAAGTCACCAGAATCGACTCTTTACACTGCTCGCACTTGAAAAATATAGACTTACACAGTGGTTTCGTCGCGTCTGCTTTTTGGACGACCCCTTTCAACTGCACGACCCGTCCGAGCCAACTGGATTTCAACTCTCGAAAATCTCTCACTTTAAACTTGCTCGAAAAGTTATACACGTGGCACGTCACTTTACACTCCTTCCCGATGACGTTCCGATTATTTCGTCGCGAAATCATCTCGTCGTTTTCACCGTTGGCCAGCACCACACCTTCGAACGCCTTCTCCTTAAACCCACTCGCGATCAACCGTCCTCTTTCTTCTTTCGGTAAGCTATAAAATAAACACTCGTGCGCAGCGCACGCCAACGCTTGAAACGCTTCGTCCGGCGCCAAGTCGAGCGCGTGGAACAAATCGGGAACTCGATCGCCGAGGACACGTTTCAACGCTTTATAATCGAACGGAATCACGATGGATTTCGCGTGCAACGCTTTCGTCTGCAGTCGTTTTTTATTTGAGAGATGAAAAGAGAGAGAGAGAGTCAACATCGTAAAATGGTAGTTTATTGCAGAGAGAGAGAGAGAAAGAGCTGTCGTTTCCGCTTTTGAAAATCTTAAAATTAAAGCGAAGGAAAGAGCTCGAGATCGTCGTTTACGTCGCGCGAGAAGACACCCAACGCGAGAGAAAGAGAGAGGGAGAGAGAGAGGTCTCTTTTCGTCTCGTCTCTGCGCGAGAAGACACAATATATAATGATTACCTGGTCGAATAATTCCGCCCCGTTCGTTGCGAGACAAAACGCGTCGATCAATTTGCTCGCGAGCTCGCACCGTCGATCGGACGTGACGTCGTACTCCACGTTCGGGAAGTACACGTGCCAATCGAGAGGGGGGAGAGCACTGTCTCGAGGTGTGCATCGGGAGTGAGTTTGGTTGTTGCGATGCGATTCGTCGTCGCCCCGGAGTTGGTGGTGTTCCTCCATTTTTGTACTACCGTGTGCAAAACGAGAGTGAAAAATGTGAAGATTATGCGAGCGGATGTGGTTTATATTTAAACTATTTCTAAATGAACTATCTATTGCTCTCCTAATCCGACCGGTTGGTAGAACTCGTCGTATAACGTTCCGTCGTCGTATCGCCATTCGATTGGGAGAGGACAGTTGTTGTCGAGGAGGTATTGTACACATTCGGTTTGGTTTTCCTCGTGCGCGGAGCGTATGGCGTCCTCGTCCCAAGGCGCTTTGGCGGTTTCGTGTAAGTACTTCAAACAGTCTAATTGACCCTTATTGGCCGCCCACAGACACACCCATTCGTCAAATTCATCATACTTACGATCAACAAGATATTCGAGTATGTGAAGATGACCACTTTCAGCCGCCCCAGCGGCAGTTTCCGAATCCCAAGGCGCTTTGACTTCTTCGCGTAAGTATTTGAGTACCTCGAGATCACCGTTTCCGGCAGCTTCTGCACACGCCATCTCATCGATAGGACACTCATTTGTAACGCAATACTTTACCATTTCCAGATTACCTTGTCCTGCGGCCATATTAATCGTCTCTTCATCCCACTCACACTTTTTCTCTTCTCTCGCCCACTTGAGCAACTCGAGTTTATTCGTGGAAGCAACTTCCCAGCAGAAATATGTTTCGTCTTTCAAGAGACTCGGCCACAACGATTTATGCTCCCACGCAAACTCCAAAGTCGATATCGACGACATCTCTCCAATATAAAACTTCTTTTTTAAATCTTTCGCGCGAGATGATCTCTTAATCAACTTTCTCGTCTCCGTATTCACCTCGTAAAAGAATTTAAGATCGGTCGCATTCAACCTCGGGAGAATATGTTTGAAACAAATATCGTCCCACTTCACGACCACATCCCACAAAGAATCTCTCTGACTGACCTCCATCTTCCGCATTCTCGTCACGGCGCCTTCCCCAGAAGACGACGCGATCCTTTGTGTGTTGTTCTTACGCGTGTTCTCTCTCATTATAACACACAACAAAGAGCTCTCTTTCTGAGGAAGATGTTTGAATTTTCCCTGCACAAAACAAAAACTTCCCTGTTGCGCAGAAACCCGCAAAACCGAAGAAGAAAACACGCCGCAGAGTACGTAAAACAATGACCGTGATATGTATCGGAGGATGCTGCGTCCCGCTCGAATCTCTCCTCCCGTTCCTCTTGCTCTCTGTATCTAAATACGGAAAGAAACTGATGCACTTCGTTTGGGAGAAGGTGCCAATCGTTGAAAAGGTCCCGCTGATTGGTTCCAAGTTCGTTCCGCCGATGGAACTCGCGAAACGGAGGAAAAAAGAGAGAAACGAAGAAAAGGAATCTTGAGATGATTTCGTGTGTTTTACGGACGAGTTCGATGAGGACGAGAGATTTCTTCCTCTCTCGGGGTCGTCCAAGAGCAAATGATGCACAGAAATGAACTTTGGAGATGCTTTCTTGCGCGGGCGCACCGATAAGAAACGTCCTCGGACGAGAGGACAAGTGTAGCGAGTAGAGATAGATTAAGACAAAGAATAGAACGAGAGAAAACAAAAAACGAACAGATTTGGAAAAAGCAGCAGCGTTTAAGCGTAACGTAACGTATAAAAAACCAACGCGTACACGTCTCATCATGACAACGCTCGCCTCGTTTGGCAAGCTTTTCGGGCGTGCACGCGCGTGACTTTTCGAGTTTGAATGGCTTCGAGTCACAAATTGGGCCTTCGACGTGTCACGCACAAGCGCGAAAACTCGCTTATTCCGTGCTACTCGGAACAGCAAAGCGTTTCGCGCCCGCGGAGGACAAAACGTCGACAATATACTTTCGGTTTCTTGAACTCATTTTGACGCAAGTAAAAAAACCTTCTTAAAAGCATATTCTCCGCTCGATGAGGATGTAATCATCATCTCGCGGGAAATAGTGTGTTTAAATCTAAAATCGCATTCTCTCTCTCGTTGTTGTCTACTCTCTTTTTCCTCTCTCTTTAACTCTCTGCTAACTAAACGCGTTTACTCTTGTTTAATCAGCCATTTCGGCGTCCTCGGTCGCCGCCGACCCTTTTCTCGCCAAAATCGCCTTTCTCGATTTGTCCATCTTCAACTTGGTGATGACACACTTGGACGGGTCGATGCCGACTTGCACGGAAGCGCCTGTGATTTGTTTTAATAATATCAATCGATTCAATCGTTAGTGTTATTACACATGTATAGTCTTGTTTAATAGAAAGAGAAACGATAAAGACGACGACGATTTGAGACAAAACTGACCCTAGAAGAAAACGAGATGAAAGCGGATTCAATAAACGTACCATTAACTTTATCCCTCGTCACCTTATCCACGTGAATCACCCACTTCTTCCTGTACACTTGCACAACCTTCCCTTCTTTCCCTTTGAACGACCCTCGAACGATTCTCACTTCGTCTTCTTTCCTCACCGGAATCGATCGGCAGTTGTGTTGCTTCTTCAACTCTTGGCTCAAGGATGCGGACATGATTTTACGCCTCTCGCTGGACGGCGCGGTGAAGTGCGCTTTGCGCGATTTGCGGCGAGAGGAGGACACGTTTGGGTTGAATTTCATCGTTAGCGTCTATTCGTGTGCTTTATTCTCGTTCTATAAATTCGCAACGAATCGTAGTCTGTAGTATTATATAAACACTCTTTCCGTGCGCGTATAGTTGTACAGACGATGGACGAGAGAAACGGAGAAGAGAAAAGAGCTCTTGGCTCTTATTAGGGTTGGACACCCTAAGCAAAAAAAAAGAAGGAAAAATCGCACGTCTGAAAAATTACATCAAAAGCAGTTACCGCTCGTTGTTGTTGTTGTTGTCGTGAAGAAAAGAGAAGGAAAGAGAGAGAGAGAGTAAATTATGGTGCGACAGGAAACACCCGTCCCTTTTTCTTGTTATTATTTTATTCTGTGCCTTTTTTATTACTCGCTTTTGTTGCAACTACTACTACTACTACTAAATTCGATTGCGTGATGACTCATCGTCTCGGATTCTCTTTTGTTGCGCTTTTAAGACGACGACCCGGTTCGGGCGTCGTCTTCTTCGTCTTCTCTCCGTTGTTCTTTCTCTCTGCGTTTCGCCGCCGCTGACCAAAACCACTTTGTTTCTTCTTCTTCTTCTTCTCATTCGGCACCGAAACAGGCTTCTTCTTCGTCTCAAAATTCGTTCGTTACGTACAGAGATGAAAAGAAGGAAACTTCGCTCGACGCGGTTCCAGTCTTCTCGAAAGGAGAAACCGTCTACCGAAACGCATCACATAAAGACAAACTTTTAAACGGATTTCCGTTTCCCGACGACGATTGCAAAACGCTCGGGGATATCTGGGAATCCGCGTTTAAGAAGTATCCAAACAGGCCTCTCTTAGGAACGCGCTCGATGGACGAACGTACCGGACACCCGGGGAAGTACGAGTTCAACACGTACGGAGATTTTGAGCTCGTTCGGACAAAAATAGCGGCTGGGATAACCGCGTTAGGGTGCACGTCCTCGCAGACGTTTGGTTTGTATTCGATTAACCAACCGGAGTGGGTGGCGTGCGAGGCGGCGTGTACGAGGCAGAATATCGTGTCCGTGCCTTTGTACGATACGTTAGGACCGGACGCGGTGGAGTATATTTTAAACCACGCGGAGTGCGTCGGAGTGGCGTGTTCGAAGGTGGTTTTGCACACGCTTTTGAACGTCATTCACAGGTGCGAGACGGTGAAATTCGTCATCGTGTACGGGAACGAAAACGGACCGCCCGGGGCGATTCCGGCGAAAACAGCCAACGGGAGGGTGACGATTAAAACTTTCGAGGAGGTGTTGATTTTAGGAAGCGCGAAACCAGTCGCGCCAGTGAGAGCGCACGAAAACGACGTGGCGACGATTTGTTACACGAGTGGTACCACTGGGGACCCGAAAGGCGTCGTGTTGACGCACTTGAATTTATGCTCCAACGCCGCCGGGTACTCGTACGATTTGAATATCGGGATCGGGGATATTCACGTGTCGTATTTACCTTTGGCGCACATTTACGAACGGGTAACGTTTATGGTGTGCGTTATGGGCGGTGCTGCGGTTGGATTCTATCGCGGCGACGTGCTCGGATTATTGGACGACGTGCAAGCGTTGAAGCCGACTATTTTTTGTTCCGTCCCGAGACTGTGGAATAGAATTTACGATAAAGTGAACGCCGGCGTCGCGGAAGGATCGCCAATCGCTCGGATGTTGTTCGCAAAAGCCTACGCGAGTAAGAAATACGCGTTTGAAAACGGCAAACCTCCGAATCCGTTTTGGGAAAAACTCGTGTTTTCAAAACTGAAAGCGAAATTGGGAGGTCGCGTGCGATACATGTCCTCTGGATCCGCACCCATCGGTGGTCACGTCATTGAGTTCTTGCGGATATGTTTTGGCGCGGTCGTTTTTGAAGGTTACGGGATGACGGAATCCGCGTGCGTCATTTCCAAAACGAACGAACGAGATTTCTCTACTGGTCACGTCGGCGCGCCGGCGCCGTGTTGCGAGATCAAACTCGACGACGTTCCCGAGATGAATTATAGGAAAAGCGATAAACCGTACCCACGAGGCGAGGTGTGCGTGAGAGGTCCATCAGTTTTTGCCGGCTACTTTAAATCGCACGAGCAAACGCGAGAGTGTTTGGACGAAGTTAACGGGTGGTTGAAAACCGGCGACATCGGGATGATGTTACCCGGCGGTCGGTTAAAAATTATCGATCGTAAGAAGAACATTTTCAAATTGGCGCAAGGCGAATACGTCGCGCCGGAAAAGATTGAAGCCGCGTACGGTCGGTCGCCGTTAGTTGCGCAATCATTCGTGTACGGCGATTCGTTGCAAGCGAGCTTAGTTGCCATTGTCGTCCCAGATGAGGAAGTTCTAGCGCAATACGCGAAAGCGAATGGATTGATGAAAGGCGGCGGCGCGCCGACGCTGAGAGACATGTGCGAGAACGAAGCGATTAAAAGAGCCGTGTTCAATTCCATGAATAAGGCTGCGAACGAATCAAAGTTGAAAGGATTTGAACGCGCGAAACGGATTCACTTACACGGCGAGTTATTTTCCGTGGAGAATGGATTGATGACGCCAACGTTTAAGTTGAAACGACCGCAAGCGAAGGAGGCGTTTTTACCAGTCATCGAAGCGATGTACGAAAGTTTGCGGTAATTTGTAATTTCTAATAATCTATCTATCTATCTATCTATCGTTCCCAAGCCTTCTTCTCGCCCATCCCTCCGTGAATGGTATACGCGCTGCTAAAATCTTTGGAAAAATCAAACACTTCCCATCGGCTCGCCGGAAAAATGTGTTTGTTCTTATCATACCAAGAACGGTGGAAAATCTTTCCCGGATGGGAATCTTCCTTCTCAACCGTCGCGTCTGCAACTACCCTCACGTCTTCCTTATCGTCGAAACGAAACAGCGGTCCAGATTTTCCTCTCGCTTTCCTCGAGATGAGCTCGTAAAACGTCAACTCGTGCGGAATGATGCAATCTTCCTTCACGTACATCATGCTCTCCGGGCCTAATTTACTCAACTCGCGAAACTCATCCTCTAAATCCTTCATCGCAATTTTCAAAAAAGTCCTCACCGTATCTTTCTGCTTCACCGTCACAAACCTCCTCCCACCTCCTCCGGACCAGTAACTAAACGTAACCGTCAAATTCTCCTCCATCTGTTTCTCTCGCTTCTCCAAAAACTCTCTCGCGAGGTGTTCGCGCAACAGGCGCTCCTCTTTCACCACCTCGTTTTGCGCGTTCGGCACGTGAGATTTGTCCGCGTCTGGGTTCATCCCCACGCATTTCTTCTTCTTTACCTTCTTCTCTTCCTCTTGCTCTTCCTCTTCCTCCTCTTCTCCGTCGTCGTTAAAACTGAGTAAATTTTTCTCTTTTTTCTTCCTCTCTTTTTCTTTCTTTTTCTCTCGTTCTCGTTTTTCTCGTTTCACGTCTTCTTTCCTCTTCCGTTCTGCGTCCAACGTCGCTCTGACTTTCTCTTGCTTTTCGGCGTACTCTTCTCGGGTGAGAAGGCCCACGGATTGGTTGGCGAACGCTTTTTCCTCTTCCACGGTCGAGGAGCCTCGAAAACCAACCAGGGAAGAGCGGTTGTTGAAGCCGCCAGCGGTGGGAGGAGGCGCCCCGGGGACACCAACGCCGCTCGATGATTTTCGCATTTCGAGCTCTTTCACGCGCTCGTCGCGCTCTTCTTGCAATCGCCGGGCTCTTTGCTGCGCCTCGAAACCGCCGACGTAACCGTCTAAACCCATTTTGGTGGTAGTTTTACGAACGAGCGCACAGAGAGAGAGAGAGAGAAAGAGTTTGGTAGTATTAAATTATGGCGAATTTGAACAGGACTTGCTAAAGTTGTTACTAAAAAAATGCAAACGCCGACGACTAAACTTGACTAATAAAGAGAGCAGAA
>Ga0255773_10004720_pt1 | contig 11477 bp, 12 predicted proteins | sample 011ome_17_FD_179971 | JGI IMG/M metagenome (GOLD analysis project Ga0255773, IMG submission 179971) | Coastal salt marsh microbial communities from the Groves Creek Marsh, Skidaway Island, Georgia - 011502XT metaG (version 2) | ecosystem: Environmental > Aquatic > Marine > Intertidal zone >...
TTATTATAGAGTGTAAAGGCCGCGCAAATGATTCCTTCCCAATTAGATGGAAGATGTTTAAGAAGTACATAGCTGAAAACAAGCTAGAGCCGTTTACGTTATATAAACCACAAAATCAAAAGCAATGTGATGAGGTTATTAGAGTTATACTTGAAAAACAAAAAAAACATCCGGGGAAAAGCACTAAATCTGATTAATTATGAAAAAAAAATGTACAAGATGTAGTGAAGAAAAGCTGCTTGAAGATTTTCATTGGAACAGCTCTAAACGTAAATATAAAAGAGCTTATTGTAAAGCTTGCGGCAAAAATCAAAATGCCACATGGCGAAAAGACAGAAAGCTAAAAGGATATGCTGTTTATTATTTACCAGAACATCATTATGTCGGTATAACTAGTCATATAGAAGATAGAATGAGAACTCACCGCCAACAAGGCAAAATAACAGAAGGCTACGAAATAGTAGGCTACTGGAAAAGAGCATGCGAGGCACTAGTAGTGGAAGCAGAGCTGCATTGTCGTGGATATAATGGATGTAACTATGAATAACCGAAGTAGTGAGATTAATCCTCGAGAAGCAAAAGCTATATCCAGGAAAAAGTACGCAGAGCGACAAATAAGTAAATGGGTCGACTGGTCTTGGAGAATGCGAGGCAAAGTAATTTATAAAGAACTAATACAACAAATAGAGAAATATGAGCGAAGAGAATGATTTGAGCGGACAATGGGCCGTCTCTATAGGATTTTATCCTGGAGTACTGATAGGTATGCGTAGTTACCGCAATGAGGATATAGTTTCACATGTGTTGTATTTACCGTTTTTTGATATAGCTTTACAAATTTTTAAATAACCAGATTATGAATATTACGAAAGAACAGAATGATTTTGATATGCAAGATAGCTTTGCTGACTTTGTGGATGAGCTGGCCAATGATGCAAAGAATGAGAATGCGTGCAGCATCGATAATCCGGAATGTGAAGGATGTGGATCGTAATGTGCGCAGAACATATTAAGATGTGTGAGCCATGTAAGAAGAAGCTCATAGATGCAAAATTAAAAGAGTGCGCTAGCCTATTTACTAATTTAGGCTTAGAATCAACAGACGAAGAACGTCGAGATGCTTATGCAAAAGAGCAACAGTTGCTTTACGAAATTAGAGCAATAGATAAAGAGAAAGGCGATAGACTGTTGAATATCGAATAAAAAGAAAGGGGAACCGTAATTGGCTCCCCTTTTTTTATTTCTTTTTTGGTACACAATTAGGAACTTTTTTACCGCCCTTATTTTTCATACCAATAGCTTCATATCCGGTCCAGCATGCTTTCTTAAGCTTCAGCGGACTGCCTAGTTTTTGTGGTCCACATCCTGCCATTACTTTTTATTTTTAGTGTTGTATTCAGTTTTACGCTTTTTACGTAGTTCTTTTTTAGCATCAGAGTATGTAACATCATCCGATGTCATCGACGTTAAAGCCGCTCTAACTTTATCACTTGGATATGTAGCCTTACCCATCTCCATATCTTTACGATGCTTCTCATAAGCAAACTCACCGGCAGTAGTTTGTTTAGCTGGAGATTCTGGTGCTGCTTTAATTGCATTTTGTAATTGCTGTGGCAATTTATTTTGATTTCCCACTAAAGCCTTCATTAATGGGGATTTTGGTTGCTGCTTGTACATGTTATTTGTTTTTAAGTCTATCGTTTTCTTTCTCTAAGAATTCTACTTTAATTCTCAACGCACTTACTTCTTCAGTAAGCGTTAATACCTTCTCACGTAGCTCGTCTTTTTCATCTGCAGACGCTGCTAACATGGCTTCAAGGTTTCTAACTCTATTTTTAAGGTCATCTCTATATTGCACACCATCACTATTTTCTGCTTCTGCCTTCTTTTCGTCGGACTTTACTTTTAATCTCGCCTCAAAGAATTTCCATAATCCTGCAGAGCCGGCCACTGTTCCTAAGGTGATTATAATCTGTGTTACACTATCCATGCCTATGTAGTTGTTCTGTTTTTAAACGTCGTAAATTGCTGAAAGAAGATATAACAAGAATAATCCACCCATAATGCGAGGCCGATGGTAAGCCTATTGTTAATACATACATCATTAAGCTTGCTGAAAACAAACCAAATGTTACAATCGCCGCTTTTATACGACAATCTAATTCACCTTTTGATACACAATACAATTGGTAAAAACCAGCTGCAACTAATGTTAATTGGTAAAAAGGCATAAAGCCTATTTCAGTAGCGGTAGCTATCGGTGCTAATACCATTAAAGCAACACCTAATGTTATCTCAGTCGGTTGACTGTCACTGTATTTAAATATGTGACTTAATTTCTTAAGCATTGGTTTCAATTTTTTCTTTGAATACCCTAATCGTATTCCATATTGCAAACAACCCTATAATCACCCAACCAATACGGCTGCCACTTAAAAGACCCTCAACCCACAGGTTTTCAATAGTCATAAGCGCAACAAGAGCAGCGATCTGTACCGCAAGTAATCTCATTTTTAAACTACCGTTCCATACAACAGCCCACATTTGAAATGCACCGGCTGCAATACCACCTGAAATTAAAAGTGCTGAAGGATTATCAAAGTCCACACATAATGCTGCGGGTAACGCTATAATATGACAAAGCGCAATTAATACTTCATTAGGTTCGCTATCGCTGTACCAAAATAATTCCTTAACCTTCGCTAATCCCTTAACTTTCATTATTACCTATTTTATTTAAAATCTACTTACTTGTACGTTTTATACTTAGTTCTACCACCTTCAGAGTAAGCGACAAGCTTTTGTCCACGGTTTGCGCCGTCACCAACATAAGATACATGTACCCACGCAGGTTCTTTGTCATTGCCAAACTCCCAAATAAGCTGATCAAAATCTAAGTGGTCTTTGATATAATTAAATATATCTGCGTTTGTAATGTTACCGTAGATATCCGCATCGATGTCAATTGCTTGGCCGTGACTATGTTGCGAACGCTTACTACCACCAATGGCTTCGTTAAGTGCTTTAGAGCGATAGCCAGAAGATATACCTATAGGTGTATTGAAGTGTAATCTCAGTGGCTCAAATATATTTATAGCTACCTGCTTCAATGCTTCTAAATGTGTTACCGTTGGTGTGTTACCAATGCCTAACCTACTAGCGGTCATAGACTTAGTAACTTCTTTTACTGTTAAATGCTGAGATAATTTCATTACTTATTCTTTAATCTTTGTATCCGTCGCATTGCTGCTTCTTCTACATCTGATTTAGTTTTTTCTTGAGTTTTCTTTTGGCGTGTTTCCTTAGACTTTTTAATGCCTTCCTCTTTACGCTTTTCTTTAGCTTGAACTTCAATTAAATCAGCCTCTTCATTACGTGCGCCAACGTCCCATGTTTTCCAACCTAATGCCAATGCTATACGTTGCCATGTTTTATTGCGTGCATCAAGCGCCTCAGATATAGAAGTTAATTCCGCAACCACGCGATCAAGAGGAACATTTAAACCTCCGGAAACAAGACTACCGGCAATTGACCAGTTAGGTCCTAAATTAAGTCTACCATCTGCGGTAACAGCCCAGCCCCTTTCTTTCATATTGTCTGCTTCAAACCTTTTTGTTTGAATAGCGTCGTAAAGTTTCTTTAGTTTAGAACCAATTGGTGGAGATATATTAAACGCAGAAAGTATGGTATATGCATGGTCTGACATATAACCTTTTTCTTCCTGTGCAAAATAAGTTTGTATTGTATTCTTTACAGTAGATGCTATAGCTCCATAAATACCGCTACCCCTAAGAACAGTATCAATCATACTGTTTATAGTTCTTGCGATTTTTTTGTCTCTATTTTGTTTTACTTTCTCTTCGTCTTCCTCTTCGTCGTCAAACATTAAAGCAAATAATGCACTCTGCAAAGCTGAAAATATAAAGTTTTGTGCAAATCCGTAATAAGCAATCTTACTTACGTTTGTCTTCCAGTCACCACGGCCATTTATAAGATCCTGACCAGCCTTTTTCATCAAACGAGTGTATTGCATAGGAGTATTCGCAAAAGCTAGCACAAGGCGTCCTAAAACGCTTCTCTGCTGTTGTGATACCAATGCTGGATCAGATGACTGCTGTGCTTCATCAGATACTTTACTGAAATCCATGAAAGCTTGCTCTTCAGCTTCTTTAACCGACTTACCTTGTTTTAAATAAGTATTTACACGGTTACGGTAATAACTTGCACCACCAGTAGCAATTGCCATACTATCCGCTATCTGTGTTGGTGTAAAACCAATTTTTAATAGGTAAGCAAGAATTGCTTGTGGGCTATTTTTAGATTGTCCTGCAACCTGAGCAATTTCAGAATCACTAACGTCCTGCTTCAAACCGCCACGACGTTCTTTTAGTTTATCTGAATTAAATATATATACCCAGTCTTTCCAGTATTGAGCTTGATTAGCAAATGCCATCGCTGCTTTAGCAGGATTGTTATCAGACCAGTTAATAAAGTTGGTGAACGATAACATCTGCAGCAATGCAGAACGACGGTTGAAGAACATGATTGCTCCGGTAGAACCATTAATCCAATTCAACCATTTATTCATTTGTCGGTTTGCACCAGAAGGGCGGTTTACCCCACTCTTCATAGAATATAAAGCGTCCTCAATGGCTTCACGATGTGCACGACCCTTGATTGCTTCAATTTTATTAAGGTTTTCCTCGCTAAAGAGGGCATCGGCATTTGTAATAAATTGAGCTAAAATTTCTTTACGCCCAATTTTTTCGGTCATGCTGTTAAGGTCTGCTAATACAGAATCACCTTCCCAGAATTCAGACGGTTTAGGCCATGTTTCTTTGCGGCCAACAATCATTAGTGCCTCACCTAAGTCGGCTAATTGAGGGTTATCTAAGATTGCATTTTCTAATAACGCTTGGTCCTCAGCACTAAGCCCAGGAATTTTAGTGCCTTGTGATGCCCACATATAAACGCGAAGAGCGTGGTCATATGTAAATGGGCTACCCGGAATAGGCTCACTAAGCATTTTATATTCTGCTTGGAATTCTTTTGTAACAACCTTAAACTCGCGCTTAATTACTTGGCGCATAGTATCGATAGCAGCAATACCTTTAAAGTAAGGTTCCATAAGGTTCTTTTCTAAGAACGCCATGTCCTTATCTCCTTGAGCTCCTTTACCAGCAAAAGCGTAATGCACTAATCCTCTAAAATCGTCTGCACCGGGTGCAATAAAGAATTTAAATCGGCCTTTACCTTTACCGGCTAGCTGACCTCTAATTCTAGAAAACTGTTGCTCAGCGGATATGCCACTGCCGCGCTCAAGCATGTTATTAAACTCATTGTTTAATACTTGTGCTGGAGGGAAGCTTTTAGAATACTTTCTTTGACCGTTGACAAATCTATCTTCTATTAAAGCAGTTTGAGCTAATGCGCTAGATATTTTAGATTTTACTATTTCATTTTTGCTTTTAAAGTCTTTAATAATTTTTGCAAACCTTTCGTCCGATGTATTTTTAATAAAGTCAATTAGCTTATCGCTAATGTATTTACCGTTTTCATCAACACCAGCTACCGAAGCATATGAGTTGCCAGACATTAAAATAAGCTCCTCTGGGTTTAATCCGGTTTCTTTATTAAAATATCTTTCGCCATAATTTCCATTTATAGGATCATAGCCAGCAGGCATAGCCTCCTTAAGATTTGTTGCATCTAATATTTTATTAAATTCTTTTTTGAAAGCTATTAGAACATAATTTCTTGTAATAAATCTATAATCTCTTTCAAAATCTGTAAGTGGATTTGGTTTTTGCAGCGCTGTTTCTAGCAAAATTCTGCCAATAAAAGAGTTTGGGCTTGCATGCTCTTTTATAATATTTTCAGACGTACCATATCCTTTAGAATAACCAGCTATTCCTGCACCCATTCTTTGCGGATGATTCGAATCACTGTGTGAAGAAGCTATGTAAGTTCCTATAAATCTTGCTGCTTCGCCGTTTGAATTAGGGTCTTTCATTTCTTCTTGAATAATAGAATTAAATCTTAACCACATTTCTCTATGCATGGTTTCAACCATTCTATTATAGCGGAGCACATCCCCCGCTTTCATGTATCCCTCTAATTCTTTTTCTGTTTCTAAAATATTTTCTTGCGTAAGAAGTTTTCCATTTTTACCTTTAATGCGGTATCCTTCTAAATTTTTAAGAGGCTCACCCCATTTTATAGCCTTAACCCCAGGTATAGAATTATTTTTTTCATCTAGCCCTATTTCCGCTTTAATAATATCACGGAACTTTTTAAATTGTTCGGTATTTTTTCTCATACCGTGGCTATCAGCATTCCCCATTAAACTTGTATAAAGAGAATTTTCGCGGAAGAAAAATTCTTTTGGGAAATAAGGAGCAATCTTTTCTTTAAATATATTTATAAATTTATATAAATCTTCTTCGTTTTTAAGATTGTATGTGCCGTTTTCTTTTCCAAATTGTCCCTTTAACGTTTCATCTATTGTGTTATTATAAAATTTACGTTTTGCATCAATATTAAAAAGAATTTCACCAACAGTAGATTTTTTATAATTGTCTTGCTGCTTCTTAGTGATAGAATATTTAACATTGCCTCTTTCAGACTGTCTTACAAATTCTGGCCCTAAGTTTTCAGCATTTTCAACTCCTTTACGCTGTTGATTTTCAATAAATGCTTGAGCTATAGGGCTATTAGGATCTTGAAGTGCTTCTTTAATAATATCAAATGACAATTCTTCAGCCATTGCTTTAGCTAAAGATTCTTTTTTACCTCTAATAGGATTGCCATCTGGTTGTAATATAGTGGCTAAAAAGTCTGCATCAGATATAACAATAGCAGCTCTAGGTAAACGTCTTACTAAGTCGGCACCAGAAGTTCTACCAGCTAAATCAGTAGTTGTTTTTTCTCTATCAATCTTTTTACCTTTCCAATCACTTGTCCATACACCATCAACGCTTTTTTGAATAGCAATAGGCATAGCCGTGCTTAACCATGTGGTAGACATGTTTTCAAGAATAGCCGCTTTATTGCGCAACAAGAATTTACGAAGTTCGCCGTCTTTTTTACCGCCCATTGCTGTTTTAAGGTCAATGTCAGCCTGCTTACCCATTTCATTCTTAATCTCCTTAATAATAGGAGTGACGGTAACATTCTTACTTACCTCAGCATCAATGCGAGATTTTAAAAGACGTATGGTTCTAAGTACTTTACCCTCAATAGATTTAATAACCTCAGGTTCAACTACGCGTCTTCTAATAAGGTTTTTATATTCCGGTTTAGTACTTATACTAGGTTCAGTAACTGTCTCAATAACAGCTGGTTGTACAACTTCTGTTTCTACTTCTTCTGTAGCAACCTGGCGTGTAGCTTTACCTTCTAATCCTTCAACATCAATATTTTCAAAGTTCTCAACCCATACTGGATTTGCTTTAAACGCATCTAGAATACGGAATTTAATACGGCCATTCAAATAACCATAAGCAGAACCTCTACCATCAAATTTGTTTACATCTCTTTGAGTATATAAACGAGATACAACATCAGAGACGGCTTCTTCTTCATCTGTGATTTGAAGACCTTTAGCTTGGTATTTTGAGAGCTGAGCCCCAACCATACCTTGAAGTGCTTCATATAATTCAATGCTATTTGGGTCATACCCTTCTGCTTGCATTTTTTCAAGTTGAGCTTTAGCACGTTCAGCAGATTTACTCATACTAAACTTCCTACCACCACGAAGCTTTTGCTCTTGTTCTTTAAACTTAGCGATCTTTGCTTTTACTTCGCCTTTAAATATTTTAGCTGCTAGTCCAGATATTACCCCTGTGTCAAATGCAGCATTAAAAGATTCAATAGCAGCTAATACATCTTTACCATTTTTAATCTCGGAAGTATTGGCGCCTTCCATGTCAATTTTATTGAAACGATTAAATATTTTTCCAAGTATAGTTTTATTAGCTGTGGTTTTTAAATCAAAATGTCTTGACAATTCTACAACAGCATTCATTAACTCTTCTGCCTTTGTAGCCTGGTTTGTTTCATCGGAATAATCACGATCAAATGCCTCAAATTTTTCTATAGCGATACGGCCGTAAGTACGTTCCATATAGCTTCTTAAATCATTAGCAAGACCTATTATATTTGTATCAGCTTGTAATAGCTTTTTAAACAATGTAGCATGCGCAATTTCGTGAGCGGCAACAGAACGATTTATTTTGGCACCAGCTTCGGAAACAATAGCAATAGGTAATCCAAATTCAGCACCTAAGTAAACACCATTTCTCGCTTCTCCTTTACCTTTAGCCTCTGCAACTTCTGCTTTTGTTTCCGCTATTTCTTGAAGCAGCCTAGTTTTTGTTTCATCACTAAGGTCACTTTCATTAACAGTTTTTATAGCGTCTTCTAATCCTTCTTCTATAGTATTAGAATTAATATAAGAAAATCTAAGGTCTTTTGATACCGCTGTTCTAATCTGGAATGCTTTAGCCTTTGCTTTTGCTTTGGATTCAAAACTGGCATCTAAAATGTCTTCTTTTCTAAATTCTAAGCTTGTAATATTAGTTGCATGTTTTGCAATAAGACTTTCTTTTTCAGATTTCGAAAGATTTTCATTAGCGTTAATTCTATCAATAGCACCTTTAGCCTTATATACTTGACTATCAATATTTAACAAAATACGCTTATCAGCTCTAGAAAGTTCATCTATACGAGCTTCAGCTAATTTCATTGAAGCAAGGTTTTCTTTAATTAAACCATCTGCTTCTTCTTGCAACGCACCAATAGCTTCTTGAACTTGCGGGTCATTAATATTACCAGACTGCAAGTCATTAATCTTATTTGTAATCTCAATTACACGAGTACTTCTTCTATTCGCTACTGCTTGTTCATTACCGGTTGTTGCCGCTGAATATATATTAGTCATTAAAGAAGGTGCACCAAATCCAAGACCAGACATAACTGCTCCTGAAAGGTATGCTTCTCCAATTCCGTCCCAAATACCAACTTCTTTTTTATCTAATACCCATCTATCTGCAAAGTTGCTTATTAGCTGAGATCCAAGCTCCGCTCTACCCTCTTTGTTCAAACCAGTACCCCAAGTTTCTAAAGCTTTAAGGGTAGTCATTGGATTCTGAGTAAGGTCTGTGCGAGATAAGTCAAACGATTTTTTAATACTTTTTTTCGCTGTTAAAAACTGGTCTAATGCTATTTTCTCAGTAATGTATTCACCAGCACCGTACATAATACCCGCAGTATAAAAACGTAATGGTGATATTTCTTCACCATTATCCATTTCTATTTGCATTGTACGAAACTTCTCGCCAGATGCACTAGCGGCAATTAAACCTAGACCAGCTCCAGGTACACCAGCAGTAATAGCAGTATTAACCGCTTGCTCAGTAAATAAATCTAAACCAAACTCTAAAAAGTCTTCTACTGATTTAACCTTACCTAGCTCTTGGCGTTTTTCAATTTTACCTGTAATATCTTCAGAAGCATTTACAAGCGCATCACCTGTAGTAGACAAAAGATTTAAACTTGCTTTTATCGGAATACCAGCTATATAAAAAGGTACATACCCTGTAGCTTCTTCTCCTGTAACACGCTCTTTAATCTTATCTGGTGATATTTCTCTAGCAAAGTTAAGTATGTTACCACTAGCGTTTAATGCAGCAGCACTAACACGTCCTACAGCGATATCTAAGTTATCATAAGACCTTGCTGTTAAGTCTACTAGCTCTTCTAAATTTTGACCTGTTTCAACTGTTTTAGCTAAATCTTCATTAGTAGCTTTATAAGAATCGTAAACTTCACTATAGGTTTGGCTAAGTTCTTTGTATTCTTCTATCTCCTGAGGAGTAACAGATGCAGGGTCTTTCTTATATTTCTCGCCAATTTGATTTAACTTAATTGCCGATGTTTCTAAGTATGCTTCTTCAGCAACTCTATTTTTAGCAAGCCTATCAATTTCTGCAATAGCGTTTTGACGGCTTTTTTCAATTTCTTTTTGCAACTCTATCTTTTGCGCAGCGCCTTCCGATAGGTCAGCACCAGCAAATGCAGTTGTCATATATTTCTTCAAGCGACCAAGAGGACTGTAAATCTCGTCATCAAAATCTTCTAAAATTTCTTCAACCTTTGAGTTAAACAAATTAGATTTTGCAGTCTTAAGATACATAGCCTTTGCTTCGGCTGTAATATCCTCAGGCTTTGCTCCTTCGCCTAACTTTTGTTTAGCGGGTGCAATAAAGTCGTCGTAAGCATATACATCGTAGAATTCACCTGTAGCCATTAATATGCCCTTAGGTGTCATTTCCTTTACAGGTACCTTTTTAGGGGTATCTATATTTTTTTCAATGTCTAAATAGTCTTGAGATATGTTTACGGTGCTTAATCTCTTAAGCGCTTTATCTACAGGATTAAGATCTTGTAACTCCAATGAAGTATCGGCCAAACTGGAATCCCCAGCGGCCGCCTTCTTTTCTGGTTCCGTCGGTGGAGTTATTTCCTCGGAACCGGTCGTCTTTCCCAGGCCAGATTGGGAAAGCTTATACTCTTCAACAGTCATGCCAAGCTTTTTGGCCAAGAATTCAATTTGGCCAGCTGTTAAATCGTTTGTATTCATATTATATTAAGAATTTAAAAAGTCAATCATTTCATCGTAGCTAAGTACGATTGTTTGGCCACCACCTTTATATACGAAGCCACCTTTTTGAATGCGCTCACCTTCTGGGTCGGTCATTGGAACATCAGGGTCATAATACACTCTTACACCACCAATTGTTTTTGGTACACCAGGCATCTCAAAAATAGCATCAAGCTTTTCTACATACTCAGGTGTTCTATCTTTTTTAGCAGACCCACCAGTTGCAGTTGTTTTATCTGTTGGTGCTAAACCAGAACCTCTAAGATTGTAAATAGATTGAACAAGTAAATCAACTACTTCTTCTCTAGCATTCGGGTCTTCAGGATCGATGTTGCTAAAATCGAAAGCAGCTATATCGCTATCAGATATAAGACTAGCTAATGCTTTAGGATTACTTGCAAGACCTTCAACCTTCTCTCTAATTTCTTTTCGCTGAAGATTATCAAGAGGTGTTTTTTGTCTTCTAATTGGATCAGCAATTCTACCTAATGCAGTGGCTAAACCAACAGCTTTTTCAAAAGGCATTTCGTAATCTTGGAAGTTAAACTCTCCAGCTTCTTTGCTGTTCCACGTTAAATCGCCGTTGTCGTTTATACCGCCAATAGCATTGTTAAGCATTACCTCGCCTTGCATTAATGGGGCGCTATTAAGTCCGGCATTAGAATATGTGCCTGCCTTAATATTATCCGCGTATTCACCTTTAAATGCAGCAAGTTGGTCTAGATTGCTCTTTAGGTTAGACATACGGTTTTCAATACCGTTCATAATGTCCATCTGCTCTTGGTATTGAGCGCTACTCTTATCCTGAATTTTA
>Ga0255773_10004731_pt1 | contig 11462 bp, 10 predicted proteins | sample 011ome_17_FD_179971 | JGI IMG/M metagenome (GOLD analysis project Ga0255773, IMG submission 179971) | Coastal salt marsh microbial communities from the Groves Creek Marsh, Skidaway Island, Georgia - 011502XT metaG (version 2) | ecosystem: Environmental > Aquatic > Marine > Intertidal zone >...
CCCACTGCTGCACCAATTGACATTTCAATTAAGCTTCCAAGTTTAATGTTACCTGGAGATCCTAAATTAAAAGCCTCTGGATTTAAAAAAGCAGCAATTGCAACAAATACAGCTGCAAGCCCAACCAAACTATGAAAGCCAGCTACCAATTCTGGCATTGCAGTCATTGGAATTTTGTAAGCAATAAACGCACCTATCAATCCTCCTACTAAAAGAAATATTAAAACAACTATAAATCCTGTTGAAAAATTACCAATAGATAAAAATGTAACTGTGATTGCAATAATCATACCTAAAATACCAAAAAAATTTCCTTGTCTAGATGTTTCTGGTGAAGAAAGTCCTCTTAAAGCTAAAATAAATAATACCCCTGAAATTAAATAAAATATTGCTGATAAATTTGCTGATAACATTATTTATCCTTTTTCTTTTTTTTATACATTGCAAGCATTCTCTGCGTTACTAAAAAACCACCAAATATATTAATAGCTGCAAGTGAAATTGCTAAAAAACCAAAGATACTTGAGGTGTTAAATATAGTATCAGAGTTCCCTGCTAATCCTGCAATAATTGCACCTACAATAATCACTGATGAAATTGCATTAGTAACAGACATTAAAGGTGTGTGAAGTGATGGAGTAACACTCCAAACCACATAATATCCTATAAAAATTGAAAGGATAAAAATACTTAATCTAAATATAAAAGGATCTATTTCCATAATTTTATTTTATTAACGTTTTTTCAATTATCTCGTCTTCTAAATTAATATTAATTTTATTATTTTCTTTATCATATAAATTCGAAACAAAATTAAATACATTTTTAGCATATAAATTAGATGCTGAAGTTGGAAGCTTGTTTAAAATATTACTTTCCCCCATTATTTTAACACCATTGCTATCTATAATTTCATCAACTTTAGTGTGCGCTGTATTTCCACCTTGAATGGCTGCTAAATCATAAATTATCGAACCAGAATTCATATTATTAATCATAGCTTCTTTGATTATCACTGGTGCTTTTTTCCCAGGAATTAAAGCTGTGCAAATTACAATGTCAATTTTCTTTAATGTTTCTGACAATAATTCTTCTTGCTTCTTTTTAAAATCATCTGATGCTTCTTTAGCATAACCTCCTTCAGTTTCTAAATTTTCAGCTCCTTCAACTGTTAAAAATTTTCCCCCTAAACTTTCAACCTGTTCTTTAGAAGCCATTCTAACATCTGTTGCAAATACAATTGCACCCATTCGTTTTGCAGTTGCAATTGCTTGTAGTCCTGCAACCCCTGCACCAACAACTAATACTTTTGCAGCTGGTATTGTTCCTGCTGCAGTCATCATCATTGGAATTGCTTTTTCAAAATGAGCAAACGACTCTACTACTGCTTTATAACCCGCAAGGTTTGCTTGTGAGGATAATATATCCATAGATTGAGCTCTTGTTATTCTTGGAAGTAGTTCGAGTGAAAAAGTATTAATATTTTTTTTAACTAAATTATTTAATTTATCTTTATTATCATATGGATTCAAAACACCAATAAATGTTTGTTTTTCTTTTAGTAAAGAACTTTTGTCATCATCTAACAAACCTAACTGAACAATAATATCTGCACTAGTTATGATTTCTTTTTCATCTTTTGAAATTGATACTCCTAATTCTTTGTACTCTTCATCTTTAATTCCAAGATGACTCCCATAATTTTCAGGTATGGAAACTTCAATACCAAGAGATATGTATTTTTTTGCAATCTCAGGGGTGATAGCTATACGTTTTTCAATTTCTTGATTTTCTGATATAGAAACAATCTTCATAGATTGATCTTATAGTAAGAATATTGCCATTAAAACTAAAACACCAATAACTGCGACAGTTCCCCATAACACAAATTTTGTAAAATTATTCCAGGTATTTTTATGGTTCTCATTATCCATAAAAACTACTTCTGTCTTGCTTTGAATTTAGGGTTTGTTTTATTTATTACGTAAACTCTTCCTCTTCTTCTTACAAGTTTAGAGTTTAAATCTCTTTTTTTAATTGATTTTAATGAGCTTTTAATTTTCATAATTTTTTAAAATGCCGGCAACGTCCTACTCTTCCATGCCTTAAGACAAAGTACCATTGGCGCTGAAGGGCTTGACTTCCGAGTTCGGTATGGGATCGGGTATAACACCTACGCAATAATTACCGGCGGATGTGTTATACCTAATTAATATATATTGTAAACAATGAAATATTAGTAAATTAGCTCTTATTAGTTACGTTTTTTAAATAGTCTATCAACTGAATACTCCCATAAAGCCTGATCACTTTATTGGACAAATTCATGCTAGTCAATGCAGATGCATATCTTTCACCTACCCTTGCTGGTAGAAATTTAATCTTAGTATTAAACATTTTCGCAACTTGAATTATACTATAACTTTTTTTACTAGAAATACTGTAATGTGCACAATTATTCTTCCTCCAGGCTTTCAAACAAGCATTGATTGTATCATCGATATGAGTGAACCTTCTAGATTGATTTCCTGGTCGCACAACTGTCAAAGGTAAATTTTTGGAATACTTTTCCTCAAATATTCCAATAACAGTTGCCATATCCCCTTTGGAAATTTGATGAGGACCATAAACATTATAAAAATATATTACTTCATATTTAAATCCGAACCATTTTTTTAAATTCTCAAGCATTTCTAAATTTTTTGCTTTAGTAAAAGCATAGGGTGATAAATTTTTGTCTCTCCCATTATTTCCAAGGCTTGCTGATGTAGCAGAATAAACTAATTTTATTTTATTTTTTAGACAGAATTTAAATACCTCATTACTGCCAATAATATTCGAGTCTAGACACTGGTTGTATTTTAAAAAACTTTGATAAATTCTAGAAAATTCACCAAAATGAAAAATTGTATGAATTTTATTTCTATATTTTGCCAAAACTTTTTCAATCTTTTTAGTATCATTTTTAATATATTTCACTCTTCTATTTTTTACGTGATTGTTGTTAGCCCCACTAGAGTAATTATCAATACTTATTATATTATAATCCTTATAATTTAATAATTTTTTAATTAAATTTGTTCCAACAAAACCAGCTCCACCAGTTACAACTAAGTAATTTTTTTTCATAAAATGTTATCCTTATAGATTTTATGAAATTGATCTAGTAAAAAAATTTTAAACAATGGTATATAATATTAAAAAGAGATAAAAATTAGAAATAACAAAATATTTAAATGAAAAATATAGTCATATTTGGAAGTGGTGGACACGCAAAAGTAATTTTAGATGAAATATTAGATTTTAAAAGTAAATATAAGTTTTTGGGATTTGTGGATAATTCAAAAAAAACTGGAAGTAATATAATAAAAATAAATAAAAAAAAATTTAAAATAATAGATATTAGAAATATAAAAGTTAAAAAGTTATATGGTGTAATAGGTATTGGAGATAATTACTTAAGATTTAAAAATTATGAATTATTAAAAAATCAATTTAAAAGCATTAAGTGGGAAACAATAATATCAAAAAAATCTATTATCAAACAAAATGTCAATATTGGTTCTGGGTCAGTAATTTTAGCAAATTCATTTGTTGGCAGTGGAAGTACAATAAAAGAACATTGCATAATAAATTCCTCAACCTCTATTGACCATGATAACAAATTGGAAAGCTTTAGCAGCACTGGACCAGGAGCAATAACTGGAGGCAACGTAAAATTAAAGAATTTTAGTCATTTAGGAATTGGATGTGTGGTAAAAAACAATATTGTGATCAATGAAAATGTAATATGCGGTGGTAAATCATATGTTAATAAAAGTTGTAAAAAAAATAGTGTTTATTTTGGTGTTCCATCAAAATTTATTAAATCCAGAAAATTAGGTCAAAAATATCTTTAATTATTTGACTTAATCTCTAATGAACAAAATTAATTTAAAGATAAGATAGAACTCGATTAAGTTAAATTTATATGTGTGGAATTTTAGGAATAGTTGGTAAAGAATTTGCTCAAAACAATAATTGGATAAAAGAAAATATTACTAAAATCTCTCATAGGGGACCAGATGATAGAGGAATCTGGAATTCCAGCGACCAATTAGTTTGTTTTGGTCATACTAGACTTTCAATCTTAGATTTATCATCTAAAAATCATCAACCGTTAATAGATGAGGAAAGAAAAGTTTCCCTTATATTTAATGGTGAAATTTATAATTATTTAGATTTAAGAACTCAACTTGAAAATCTAGGGCATAGATTTAAAACAAATGGTGACACTGAAATTTTATTAAAAAGCTATATTCAATGGAAAGAAGAAAGTTTCAAAAAAATTGAAGGCATGTTTGCATTTAGTATTTGTGATGAAAGAATTAAAAAAGTTTTTCTAGTTAGGGATCAATATGGACAAAAACCTTTATATTTTAAATATTTTAATCAAACATTAAAATTTGGATCAGAATTACAGCTTTTTTTAAATGATCCAGACTCAAAATTAAATATTAATAATTTAAATAAGTATTTATTTTTTGGATTTGTTAAGAATAATTCTTTAATAAATAATGTAAATCAATTACCTCCAGGACATTTTTTGGAGTTTAACTATGAGAAAAAAATATCTCAAATTTATGCTTATTGGAAAATACCTCAAAGAATAAAAAAACAGAAACTAGATAATTTTGAAATCTTAGAACTACTTAAAAATTCATTAAAAAATCAAATAAGGTCTGATGTATCGACAGGTTTTTTACTCAGTGGGGGTATAGACTCTAGTTTGCTTGTAGCTCTCACATCTGAAATTTCACAAAAAAAGGTTTATACATTTAATGTTTCTTATAATGAAGATGCCTCTAAAATTGAGAGCCAAAATGCAAAGCTAGTTTCCGACATGTATAATACTCATCATATGAATTTGATTATTGATAAATTAGATATTACGAGTTTTCTTGAAATTTTAGAAAAATTTGATGAACCAATCATTGACTCATCTGTAATTCCAACTTTTCTAATATATAATCAAATTAAAGATAAATGTAAGGTGGTTATCGGGGGAGATGGTGGAGACGAAATATTTGGTGGATATAAACATTTTCAAAATTTTTTAATTTATGACTCTTTAAATTCTTTTTCAAAATCAACTATAAAATTAATTTATAAATTTTTTCACAAAGATTTTTTTTTTAATAGAAAAGGTTCAATGTATTTAGATTTAATTAGATCTAATGAACGTATTATTGATATTCCAAACTATTTTAATAATCAAGAGAGATTAAAAGTTTTTAAAGATAAAAAATTATTTTATCAGAACAATATTGAAAAAGATATCAGTGAAGACATTGTTATTGAAAGCATGAGAAATAGTTTTGAAAATTATCTTCCAGAAGATATTTTATTCAAAATTGATAGATGTAGCATGCTAAATTCTATAGAAGCCAGAACTCCATACCTTGACAAAAAATTAGTAGATTATATTTTCAAAAATTCAATAGGAAAAAATCATGTTTCTTTTTTAAATAGAAGAAAAGTACAAAAAGAAATTTCTACACCTTATCTTCCCAATAAAATATTAAATCAAAAAAAAAGAGGCTTCTCATTTAATCTAAATAATCAATTAAAAAATAGAATATGGAAAAATGAAATTTATTACATATTGACATCTAAAGATTGTTTATTTTCTAAAAATTATATTGATCATCTTTTTAAGATGCATTCGATAGGCCATAATGTGTCTGAAAAGATATTTGGTCTTCTTTTTTTTGAAATATGGAAAAAGAAGTATAAGATTTAAAAAATAATAAATAATTGATAATAATTAATATTAATATATGTACTACTCGATGACAAAAAAAATAATAAATATATTAAAAAAGAATATTTTTATTATTAATTTTTTTATATTTGTTGCTGCTACTTTATTTTTTCATTTAAATAAAGATAAATTTGATACTTCTAAAACTTATGTTGAATTTAATTTTCAAGAAAAAATGGTGTTTAATGCTGGTAATAGATCTTCTCTTATTAATTTTAACAAAATTAAATATTTCTTAAATGATATAGATTTTAACAAAAAATTTTACGGTATTAATAAATTGAATGATAAAAAAAATTTAACTGAAAAAATTAGTATAAATATTGACCATGCTAATGAAAAAATTAAATTTTCATTTACAACTAAAGAAAAAAGAATTTTTACTGGTTTATTAAATAAGAAAATTAAAGAAAATGATGCTGTAATGAAAAATATAGAAATAATAAATATTTTTATAGATGACAGTCTAAACAAATTTCATAAAAGATTATTCGAGAATTTAAATAAAGAAATTATATTTAAGAAAAATAATTTAGATCAACTTCTTCAACTCAGATCAAAAGAAGAATCAAATTATGATTTAATAAGTATGCAGATCTCAGAAGTAAATAATCATATTAATGAAATATATAAGTTTTTAGAACTAAATGATGAATTAATTATTGTAAGTGAATATACCAGTAAATATAGGCGACTTCATTTAAACTCAGATGAATATGTGATAAGTTTTTTTATCTTGTTAATTTTATTTAATTTATTAATGAAATATTCTAACAAAATCTTAAGATAAAAAATTCAAATATATATTCTAAAAAATAAATGTTAATATCTTTAATGTTATTAAAAAAGTAATGTTACAAAGAATTTTTGATATTTTGTTTATTATTTTAATGTTTCCTTTGTTAGCGCCACTTATCTTGATTGTCTGTCTTACAAATTTATTATTTTTGGGTAAACCTATTTTTTTTATTCAAAAAAGAAGTGGTTTAAAAGCCAAACAAATTATGGTTATTAAATTTAGGAGCATGAATTATTTTAATCAAAAAGAGAAATCTATAAGTAAATATGGACTTTTTCTAAGAAAGACAAAACTAGATGAACTACCACAAATTTTTAATTTAATTATAGGAGATTTAACGCTGGTTGGTCCAAGACCATTATATATGGAATATAATAAACTTTATTCAAAAAAACATAGATTGAGACTTATGCTCAAACCAGGTATTACTGGCTGGGCACAAATAAACGAATATGATGGTATTAGTTGGAATGAAAAATTTAACTTGGATGTCTGGTACTATTATAACAAATCAATATTTATTGATTTACTAATTATCTTTAAAACCATAATAAAAGTAATTAAATCTTTTTTTATTAAAAATCAATTTGCTAGAAAAATGAATAAGTTTAAAGGTTATAAATATGACTAATAAAAATTGGCCTTATTACTCAATTGAAGAAATCAAAAAAGTTACTGAAGTATTAAAATCAGGAAAAGTTAACTACTGGACTGGTAATTACTGTAAAGAATTTGAAAAACTATATGCACAAAAGTTTGATTTAAATTACTGTATAACTGTTGCCAATGGAACTGTAGCTTTAGAGGCTGCATTAAAATCTTTAAATTTAAAAAAAAATGATGAAGTATTAGTTCCATCTAAATCTTATCAATCCTCAGCGAGTGCAATAGTTAATTCTGGGGCTAAACCAATTTTCTGTGATATTGATTTTAATAGTCAGAATTTGCAAATTAATGATTTATTAAAAAAAATTTCGAATAAGACTAAAGCAATTGTATGTGTGCATCTTGGGGGATGGCCTTGTGAGATGAATAAAATAGCAAAGATAGCAAAAGAAAACAAATTAGTTTTAATTGAGGACTGCTCTCAAGCACATGGAGCGAAAATAAACAAAAAGTTTGTGGGAAGTTTTGGGGATATAGCTATTTGGAGTTTTTGTAATGATAAAATTATTTCTACAGGTGGTGAAGGTGCAATGATTGGAGTTAAAAAAAAAGAAATTTGGAAAAAGATTTGGGCTTATAAAGAAATAGGAAAAAATTTTGATAAAGTCAAAAGAAATTTAAAAAACGTATCTTCTGGATTTAATTGGGTTCACGATACATTTGGAACAAACTTGAGAATGACTGAGATGCAAGCAGTATTAGGAATTCATCAACTAAAAAAATTACATAAAACTATTTTAAGACGAAAATATTTAAATAATCTTATTTGGGAAAGTTTAAAAAATCATCAAGCTATATCCATTCCAAAAGTACCTAAAAATATCAGTCTTTCACCATATAGATGTTATGTTAAACTAAATTTAGAAATGATAAAAAAAGAATATAATTTAAAGAAAATAATAAAACTTTTAAATTCAACAGAACAAATTTGTAATGAAGGGTCATGTTCAGAGATGTACTTAGAAAATTCTTTTAAAATATTTAATTTATCTCCAAAAAAGAGATTAACAAATGCTTCTAAATTGTCAGCTGTCTCTTTAGCATTCTATATAAATCCTTTTATAAGTAATATAGAAATGAATAAAAAAATAAAAAAAATTATCAAAGTATTGGATCAAATTTTAGCTTAAAAAGATTTAATATGAAAGCTGATTTAAAAATTTTAATTAAAATTTTATTTGATATTATCATTATATTAATTAGTAGCTATTTTTCAGTAGCTATTATAGATGGTCAATTAAGTAGTTTATCTAAGTCACTTTTATTTTTTGCTATATTGTTATGTACAACTATTGTCCCTGTAGGGACTTACTTTAATATCTATCACGATATAAGTCGGTACTTTAATTTAAAAAACGTTATTTATATCTTATTAACTAGTTTTTTTTCATACAGCTTACATATTATAATTTTATTATTTTTAAAATATTTTGATTTAAATTTTACTAAAACTATTTTAATTTTTTATAACTTTAAGAATATTTTCTTAACACATTTATTTTTCTTTTTAATAACTGTTAATTTAAGACTTTTGCTAAAGTCATTTTTAAAAATTAAAAATTCTAATAATGTTAAAAAATTTAGTAATCCATGTCTAATTTATGGAGCAGGAAATACTGGAGTTTCTTCCATTAATTATATTTCTAATGCGAGAAATTTTAATCCTATCGCTTTTGTAGATGATGATACAAATAAAATTGGAAGATATATTGAAAATCTACCGATTATGTCTTTTAATTCTTTGGAAATTTTTATTAAAAAAAATAAAATAAAAAAAATATTTCTAGGTTTGCCTAGCGCATCAAGCTTTAGATTAAATGAAATAAAGCAAAAACTCAAACAATTACAATTAGATATTGAAGAAATTAAAACAGTTAACTCACAAATAGATAAACAAGAAGATTTTAATTTTAAAAAAAATATTATTCTAAAAAATGGAACTAAAGAAAATTCCAAACCATATAAGGATAAAAAAATCATAATCACTGGAGCAGCTGGAACTATAGGTGAAGAAATTTGCTATCAATTAATAAATGAACATCCTTCTGAGTTAATACTAATTGATAAAAATGAGATTGGAATATCTAATCTTCAACAAAAATTAAATAAAATAAATACAAGCAAAACAAAAATAAAGTTAGTTTTAGCAAATTTATGTTTTTACTCTTTAATTGAAAAAATAATAAAAGAAAATAAGCCTGATTTTATTTTTCATGCAGCGGCTTACAAACATGTTGAAATTGTTCAAGACAACCCAATTGTTTCTGTTTTTAATAATTTAATAAGTCTTATAAATATATTGAAAATTTCAAAAACTCAAAATGGTTTGAACTTTGTCTTTATTTCAACAGACAAGGCTGTGGAACCTTTAAACTACATGGGTAAGTCAAAAAGATTAGGTGAAATAATCACTAATTCTTTTAATTTTATTGAACCAAAAAAAAATAAATATTGTAGCGTCAGGTTTGGAAATGTCATTGGTAGTTCTGGAAGTTTAATACCTAAAATTCAAAATCAAATAAGTAATAACAGTGAAATAACTGTAACAGATACCGAGGCAACTAGATATTTTATGACAATTAATGATGCAGTTAATTTAACATTACAATCAACTCAACTAAGCAATAAAGGGCAAATATATGTTTTAGATATGGGTAAACCAATAAATATTTATGAATTGGTAAAAAAGATTATAATTAATTCAGGTAAAGAAAATTTAATAAACAATATAAAAATTACGGGATTAAGAAATGGTGAAAAACTTCATGAAAAATTATATCATTCAAATATGTCTCAACCAACATCAAATAAACTTATTTTGTCAGAAAAAATAAATAAAGTTTTTTCGCATGACGAAATAGAAATAATTGAATGTAAATTAAATTCTAGTTTAGAAAAAAATGATATAAATTTTATTAATGAAATATTTTCATTTAAAGATTAGATCATAATGTATGAAAAATTAAGATATAATGACTTAATTATTAAATATTTACTATTATCTCTGCCTGTACTTTTAATATCTGGGCCTCTTTTACCAGAAATAGCTACAGGCATAATCTTTTTTTTAATAATCCATAAAATTATAAAAAAAGAAATTAATTATTTTAATAAAGCCTTTATTTATGGATTTTTATCTTTTTATTTTTTTATAGTAGTTGGTTCATTACTTTCAGATTATGTGTTGCTGTCTGTAACAAAAACTGGATTTTATATTAGATTTTTAACTTTAACACTTTCATTTTACTACATACTAAATAATTCAAACAATTTTCTAATTTTATTAAAAAATATTTTATTAATTATTTTTTTTATCTTAATTTTTGATGGTTATTATCAATATTTTTTTTATGAAAATATTATCGGACTGAGTAATGAAAACAAATTAAGAATATCAAGTTTTTTTGGTAAAGAATTGATTTATGGAAGTTTTTTATCAAAATTTTTACCCATTTTAATCGGTTTATTAATTTTTTTTCACAAGGATAATATTGATAAAGTGTTAACTTATTTAATAATTTGTCTCTCAATTATTGCCATTTATATCTCTGGGGAAAGAGCCTCATTTATTCTAACTTTAGTTTCTTTAATAATAATTATGATGTCTACTAATTTTTTTTATAAATCAAAATTTTATATTTTTTTATTAATAATTTTAAGCCTTTCGATTATTACTTCATCAAATCAAGAACTTAGAAATAAATGGCAATCAACTATATCTAATTCAATTTTTAATTTTTCAAATAAAATAGTTCTTGAAGATAAAAAATATTTTTTAATTTTAGATAAAAAATATACTTATATGGGCTTATCTGCTATTAAAATGTTTAATGATAAACCTATATTAGGTCATGGTGTTAAAAGTTTTAGATTTAATTGCAAAAAAGAACCTTATAAAATAGATGAGTTTGATAATTATAACTTTAGACTTAATTGTGGAAACCACCCACACAACACATATATTCAACTAATTGCTGAGACAGGAATTGTTGGTTTTGGCTTTATAATATTTTTTTTTATATTTATATTATTTAGTTTATTAAAATCTTTTTTTAGCAATCAAAAAAAAAAAAAACCTAATGCATTTGATCTAAGAATTTGTATTTTATCATGTATATTTATTAATTTATTCCCATTTACAACAACAGGAAGTTTTTTTAATAATTGGCTTTCAATTTTATATTTTTTTCCATT
>Ga0255773_10004738_pt1 | contig 11457 bp, 2 predicted proteins | sample 011ome_17_FD_179971 | JGI IMG/M metagenome (GOLD analysis project Ga0255773, IMG submission 179971) | Coastal salt marsh microbial communities from the Groves Creek Marsh, Skidaway Island, Georgia - 011502XT metaG (version 2) | ecosystem: Environmental > Aquatic > Marine > Intertidal zone > Salt...
GACGCACAAAACACGACGCTTATATCAAGTAGCCCAGCCACCATGGAGAGACTTCAGAAGATAAAGTTTTTTTGTGCAATGTGGCGTATATTCAATAAATGTAGCGAGCGCGAACTGAGCGAAAGAAGGCGAAGGCGATGGCGAAAGAGAAATTTTTACGAATAAAGTCTTTCCTATGACAAGACTGTTCCAAATCACACCCTCCTCGAACAACACTGCTCCTAAGTTTAAAGCTAAGAAGACGACGTTTATTCGTCTTCTTCGCTGCGAAGACGAGCCGCACCGTTGGTGACCTTCACGTTAAGCTGACGAGCACGCTCGACGATCGCCTTGCGGTTGAGAGTAGACACACCGTGCGCAATCTCCGCGGCGTACTTGCGGTTGTGCATGAGGAGCATGTCGAGGTCCTTGACGTTGTGAACAACGAACTTCAAGAAACCACTCGGCAAAACGTGCTTGTACTTCTTGGCCGTACCGTAACCAACGTTCGGCATCGGCGGCAAGCCCTTGAACTTGCGGCGTTCGCGGGAGTCAATACCTTTCGGGCGTCTCCATGACGTCTGCGTAAATGAAAAAAGAGCTCGGTCAGTGTCATGTTCACACGTAACGGGTCATAAGGTTTCGATAATTCACGGCGCGTTACCGTGCATACATGCTTGAGTCGCGCCGGATGTTACGTGTCGCGTCCGGCGCGTCCGCGACGCTTTTAGGGTCGTCCGCCACCGCCTCACCACACCAACACCCGTCGTCGACCTCTCGCGTCGCGCTCCGAGGCAAAATATCAACAAACAACAATATACTTACGTTTTGCAAGCGCTTGAAGCGGTCCGATTGGTACTTCTTGAACGTCTTGGAACGCTTTTGAACCTTGTCCGAGCCCTTGAGCAAAGGTTGAACCATTGTGCTTTGCGAGTGTCCTGTGTGCGTCAACGAAAGACGTCGAGACGTCACGGCATCTTCGTCAGTGTCTGCATTCATTTAAATCCCTCATTTATCTCGCGCATGCTCTCGCCTTCTCGCCCTCGCTGCGTGCGCGTCTCCCCGCCCGCGCCCCACGCGGCGCGGCGCGGCGCGCGCGATAGCCCTAATCCTAGGATCTCCCCTTCGCGCGACGGTGCACCTGACGCACGACGCGTCCCACACCGAGCGCGTCGAGCGAGCGTACGTCTCCAATCCATGACTGTCGTTTTCTCGTCGCGTCACCTAGGGCTGTCGCACGTACCTTGCCTCTACGCGGCTGGAAAAGGCGGACGTCGTCGCGATCGATGGCGTGAAAACCACCCGCCAGCCGCGTCCACGGCGCGGTCGCGTTGGGTGGTTTTATGCGCGACACACGGGGGAGGCCATAATGGTCGTACTCGAGCGAGCATGACCTCGATGTCAAACAAAAACCAAAAAAAACCCCAACCAGATCCCTCGAGCGCGCCTAGTCGTGATTCGCCGACAGAGTCCCTCGATCGCCCGACACTCGAAATACTGCCGAAGACTGTGGTTTCAATACGTTTCAATACGCATCCACCAATCATGACTCGAGGTGATGTCGGGGGTGGAGACGCATGTGTCCGACCGACCAAACATGCACGCCGGTGGCACTCGCGAGGCGCGCGAGCCGCGGCCGCGCGGCGACATACGTCGTCGAAGGCGCGCAGCGAAGGGCGTGGGACACACGCGCACGCGTGCGTTATCGTCGATAGAACGACGACACGCGACGACGCCGCACGACGCCGCGCGACGACGACGCAGAGGCGAGAGACGCGCGTCGTTGGATTTTGATTTTGAAAAACAAAAGCCAACAACCGGTGGCGCGACCGAGCGGCGCGCGCGCGTGGTGATGATGTCGACGATGCATGCGCTCGCGAATGATGCGAGAGCGCGTGATACGTAATGTGCGATATGCGCGGTGACGGAGAAGAGTGTTGTTCGAGTCGCGTGGAGGCTATGAGTGCGATGGGGAGGCGCGACCACGAGACGCGAGAGGCGCAGGGCGGACGACGACGCGGCGCGGATACCGCGCGGATGTCGGTCGTGCGTCGCGGGCGTGAGTGTAGTAGTATGCGAACATACTTTTATGCGTTAATGTCGGTGTTCTTGGCGCTCGTTCATGGATTTGAAGTACCAGAGGTGGAGTGGATTCATCCCATAGAAGGCCACGTCGGCGGCGGCGAAGTAATCACGCTGTCGGGACAGGCACTCGCGGGAGTTCAAGGATTGGCTGGCGTGGCATTGACGTGTAAATTTGATAATGAATTCGTTCCAGCGTATTATATCACTTCCGATACGGTGAGCTGTACCGCACCGGCGCATAGCGAAGGGTTCGTCAATGTTGAATTCGCGCTCAACAACGAAACGGGAGACTTTTACCAAACGAAAGGATATCAATTTGTCAGTGGGGCAAAAATAGACGCGGTATTCTCCCTCTACGGCGTGGCTGGTGGAATAGTAGATATCGTGGGTATCGATATGCACACGTCTCAGTATTGTCGTTTTGGTGACCGCACGACGATTGGACACGTCATCTCCTCTGGGCTGATGAGGTGCGAGTCGCCAACTATTGATGATGGCACCGTTGATGTAGACGTGTCGCTATCTTCCTCGAGTTTCTTCGAAGGCTTCAGTAGTGTACAGCACGTCTACACAGCGCTGCCATCGATAACTCGATCGGTACCTAGTGCGGGCGTCGATGAAGGCGGGACGGTGCTTACCGTCACTGGTAAAGATTTTGCGTCTACAAGTTTGCTTCGCTGTCGTCTTGGCGCGGTCGAAGTAGATGCGATTTGGAAGAGTGCGAATACACTAGAGTGTGTTTCACCAGCATCAGCACCTCTAACGGCCGAGTTACGAGTTTCGATGAATCAAAGAGACTATTCAAGCACGGTGCAGTCGTTTACTTATTCCACGCGACTCAGTGTTGATGCAGTGTTGCCAATGCAAATTTCTGGCGGCGGCTCTTCGCAAGTAGCCATGCAAGTACCCAGTATTGTGCAAACATCAACGCTTATGTGCAAATTTGGCTCACACACCGTTGCAGGCACTGTGGATGGCAGCGCTGTGAAATGTCTTGCACCGGCTGGCGTTGGCTTTGTTGCTGTCGCTGTCGCTTTGAATGGTCAAGATTTCGACTTTTCCCTGGGAAATCAAGATGAGATACAGCTTGATGTGAAAGCTGTCGTAGAAATATTTAGAATCATGCCGCGAGTGGGCACAACAGGTGGAGGAACATTAGTCTACGTCGAAGGAGAACACTTACTACACGATGATCCGGTTTGTAGATTTGGTTCTTCAACCGTTCAAGCGCGACGCATTTCTTCGGCATTATTGGTATGCGAGACACCATCCTTGCTTGAAGGTATGTACGCATTAGATGTATCCGTAGTAGCAACTTCAGTAGAACTAGCGATGAGGCCACAATTTTTATCGGACCCATCTCCAGTTGTGACGGCTGTGTCGCCATCCATGGGACTCGTCGAGGGAGGAACGACAGTGACAGCGGCCGGCTATTCATTCAGTGATACTCACGATTTTTCGTGTAAATTTGGCACAATCGGTCCTGTTGTGGGTGAATACATTGCCGAGGATGAATATCGATGTTTGACTCCGGCGCACACTGAGGCGACGGTGCTGTTTAGGGTGGGATTGTATAGCGAATACATTGGAATCGATGATGTGACTTTCATGTACGTTGAGGAAGCATCCGTCACAACTGTCATCAACAATAACGATAACACCGCCACAGTGACGGGGAGTGGTTTTTTACCAGGGCAAGACGTGTACTGTAATCTCGGAAATGGCGACGCGCTGGTGCCAGGCATCGTTCAGAATGATGGCTCAGTGTTGTGTGGTTTGCCAGAGGACAACAACGGCGTGAATGAGTATGACATCAGAATTGTTGACAGCTCCGGCAACAACATCGTGTCTCCTACGGATGCAAACGATATTATAACGATGACTACGGTTCTTGAGCAATTGTTGCCCTGGTCTGGACCGTCGATTGGCGGTATGGCTGTGACCGTTCGAGGTGAGAACTTTTCGCCGTCGGCGTTATGCAGGTTTGGAACACTCAGCCCATTTCCGTCTATTTTCATATCCTCTGCGGAAGTAATATGTGAAGCGCCAGAAATGCAAATTGGTCATCATCATCTAGCGGTATCAAACAATGCATTCGACTGGTCAGTTCCTGGTTTACCGTATGAGTTCATGAATACCTCGTCGTCGACAGTCAATCGCGTCAATCCTTCAAGTGGGCCCCATAAGGGCGGTTCTATTCTGACAATTGGTGGCTTAGCATTACGAAATGACGCATCATTGATGTTCAAAGTTGGGTCAATCTCAGGAATTATAGGAAGATGGGTTTCGGCGACAGAGGCGTCGTGTGTCTCGCCTGCTCATGCGGTGTCTGAGGTCCCAATCAACGTCTTTCACCACAATTCGGGCTCTGAGATCAAACTGATTGATTCGAGTTTGACGTATGCTTACAAAAACGAAGTGACAGTCACTTCTATTTGGCCGCCGTCTGCATTTGTCAGTGGCGGTGCGAAAGTTGCATTTCACGGCGAGAACTTTTATGGATATGACATTACGTGTGCCTTTGGGTCACATGCGGTGGCGGCTTTTGTATCCAGTGGTCAAACACTTTGTGCTGCTCCTGTATCTAGATCTGGATTTTCTGTGGTCGAGATTTCGATGAACATGCACGATTTTACTGCTTCTGATGTACAGTTTCAACACGTAGCAAAGCCTAAAATCACACAGGTTGCACCATTTGCGGTACCTTCAGTTGGAGAAAGTCTAGTTTTCATAACAGGGAGAAGTCTCATGTTCGAAGCCGACGATTTCGCGGCGTTTTGTGAATTCGCGACGACAAGTGGATCTTCAAAAACTATTGCGCATGTTATTTCTTCAGCCCTGGTTGTTTGTGTGACTCCTGAAAAAGAAGGCGACGCTTCGCTCAAGTTAGCTTATCGCGATTTTGAGCAACTTCCAGGAACAGCGTTCCGATTCGACACTTTTCCTACGGTTGACGCTAATCACCCCGGGGCGCGAGGATTCGAGCAAGGTGGAGCAATGATGGATATCTTTGGCGACTTTTCAACCATGTCAACCACAATGAGTTGTAAAGTTGGCACAATTGTTGGTGTGCCAATTGTAGAGATGTCATCCGAGCAAGTCGCATGCGCCATGCCTGCGCATATTCCAGAATCTGTGGAAATCAAAGTGACTATGAACGACGTTGACGTTGTTCCGATGTCATTATCGTATGAATACATGACGATGCTGGAAGTCGATGAGCCGTACAGGTCGTCGATTTCTATGGATGGGGGTGCGCTAATTGAGTTGACAGTGATGCAAAGTACTCTCCCTGCACAAATTTCTGACTTACGAACGGCATGTGTCGTTGAGCTTAAACCCGTGATTGGTACTCTATCTAGTAGTGGAGTTGTTTCTTGTTTTGTACCATCGCATAGTTCTGGTTTTGTCCCGATCGGATTACAAATCCAAGAATCTACCGTGTCAAGTTCGGCACCGATGCAACTGCACTATCAAGCGCTGGCGCAGATAGATAGTATTTACCCAAGAGAGGGATCAGTTGCTGGTGGAGAGATCGTGAAACTAACTGGCGATCACTTCGACGCTGTTTTACACAGTTCTTTTGTATTTGGTAGCGATAGCACAACTTCAGGAGTATATTTCATTTCCAGCGTGTTAATGCTCGTGGAGCAACCGCAAAGCGAAGCTGGTTCTGCCGTTCTGGGTGTACTTGAAAGCCAATCTGTCAGCGCCGCCGCTGATGATTTCGTCTCTACAGGAATGGTTTTCCTATACACGGACGAACAAGACGTAGCGCTCAGCATTTCTCCTACGCAAAGTATTGATTCTGGAGGCGAACTCGCCACGGTGTACTTTGGTGGGAATCAGCAGACTTTTGATGGGGCAGCGTGCAAGTTTGGCACCATTGGGCCGATTTTTGGTCAAGTAACAACAAACGGTATGGAGTGTAGAATACCTTCTCACACGGAAGGCACAGTACCAGTTTATGCTCGATTGTTGGGAGAGATGTTTTCGAGTTCGCATCTCGTCCAGTACTCGTCTTTCAAATACCAAAATGAGGCGGAAGTATCATCTTCAGCAATTTATCCCGCATATGGGTCTATGGATGGAGGTAGTTACGTACGTATACTCCATGAAGATGCGCTAGGCAATGTAGTGTCGTGCCATATTGCCGGGAAGTACGTTCTAGCGTCTGCTGTATCACCAGCGTTCCCTGTGCAATCTGAGTGCATGTTACCAGCGTACTACCCAGGATTTGTTCAAATTAATCTTGGTGGTGCTCCAGGCGTGCATGAAACTGAGTCTATGTTCATGTTTCAAGCCAATCCTACTTTGCTATCTTCGTTCCCGACACAGATCACGGATCTTGGAGGAGAATTAGTCTCCATCACGGGCGACAGATTCATTGAGATGGACAAGGTGTCAGCTACGATAAAATGCCATTTCGGCGACTCGAGCGTGACGGCACACGTGTACTCATCTACTTTGTTGTCATGCGAATCACCATCTTTCGTTGGTACTCAAGGTATGATTGCACTTTATTTAGCCCATGCCGGAAGCTCACATCAAGACGAAACGACTATGACATCAATCAATTACATGCCTCTTCCGATTCTTATTGATATCTCTGCAGAGGATGCTTCGTACATTGGAGGTGATGTCTTAAAGATTAGTACCATGGCTTCCGCAATGGCACTTGCAGAATTCACCGACTTGCCCATCGCTCGAGTTGGAACAATTGGTCCGATGTACGTCAGAACTACGGGAAGTAATATCGAGCTTGTCACTCCAGCGCACAGCACTGACGATTCAGCGGTGGACGTGTGGCTTTCTATGTACTTGTCGAGTCCTTTCACCGCGCGGTTTTCACTGAGCATCATGGAACTTTCGGAGCCAGTGTTAGTTATTCCAAGTCGATCGACACTACAAGGAGGCTCCGTGATTTATTACCAAGCCTTAGGCCATAGTCAAAGTGCAACTCCTCCCGGTTGTAGTTTTGGACTGTTCACTGAGGAGGCTACGTCAGTTGATAAGAATTCTTACTGTCAAGGGGGTAATACGATGAATTGCGTCACATTCACCGTGACGTGTTCTACTCCGCCGATGCAACGCTCCGGATTTGTATCGCTGTCTATTCCAGGATTCGAAGGTAGTGGAATTGACTTTGAATTTTTTTCTTCTCCGCAGCCGTACGGGATATACCCAAACTTTGCAAGTACGCGTGGTTCATCTTTCGTCCATGTCACGGGCGAAAATCTCCATCAAATCAGTAATTGCCATTTTGGTCTCGATCGAACTGGCTCGCAATTTATATCATCTGCGATCAGTATTTGCTTTTCTCCAGTTTCTTCAACAGCTGGCCTCGTATCATTTGGTATAAGCCCAGACGAGGCTGCAGCACAAATCTCTGATTTTGGCGATGCTTTCCGATACATCGATGCCATGACGCCGATGAGATTGAGTCCATCTTCAGGTAGCGATCAAGGTGGAACCTATGTAGACTTTGAGCTTGTATATCCACTCGACATTAATGTCGAGAAAGATGTCATCTGCTACTTTGGCTCCATTGGCCCGATTGCTGGTGAAGTGAACTCTGAAACATCCATTTCGTGCGCATCTCCAGCAAATATCGCAGGACAGCGTATCGCTGGCATCGCCTACGGAGGAGGAGACTTTGCGGTTTATCAGCGGGAAATGACGTCATTCACGTACTTTACACCACCAGAGATCACTTCCATTACTCCAACTCGCGGTCTTAAAATCGGGGGTACTTCAGTGACGTTTACCGTCACACAGGGGCAAGCTTTTAATTTGCACTACCTATCGTTTTGTAAGTTTGGCGGAGTCACGCTATCGGCATCTTATCATGATGATTACAATGGCGCTTGCGTAAATCCTTCGATCCAAGCAGGCTTTGTCACTCTAGAAATTCTTATCACGAGTGACGGAGTACAAAATGCGTTTGCGTTTGAAATCTTTGATGCTCCTTTGATCCTGGACGTACAACCTATGGCAGGAAGTGCTGCTGGAACTACCATTCTTCACGTCCGAGGTGCAAACCTTCACGAGGCTGCAAATTGCCATTTCGATACGGTGCTGTCGAAAATACACTTTGTATCTTCTGCAGTTGGTATTTGCGCAACTCCGCCACCGGGATTAGAAGACACTGTGCCGGTAGGAATAAGCTCGCACGATGACGTCGCGCATGTTTCTGAATTCGGCACCGCTTTCCGATATATCAGCGAGTTAAATGTGGTTGGTATGACGCCGGTTTCCGGATCAGAAGCCGGCGGGACCGGAATCGAGTTATCCGTCACAGGCATGGTTGACAGCTTTAGCTACAGTTGCCGAATTGGTACTTTCTTCCCTGTCACGGGCTTCAAAACGCAGAGTGATGTTTTGACGTGCGTGACTCCAGCTCGTCTTCTAGGAGAAATTGATGTGAGTGTATCTGGTAATGGTAGGGATATGTCGAGTATAAACGCTGTGACATTTTCATATCAAGTTCCTCCGAGAATATCAGGCGTTGTTCCTCGAGTCGGTTTGAGCGGTGGGCGTAGTCCAATCTTCGTTACTGGAACGAACTTTGTTAATTCGACAAGTTTGACGTGTCGCTTCGGTCAGGAAATCTCACAAGCAACATTCTTGTCTTCAAGATCGATGCTCTGTATTGCCGGTCTCGAGCAAACTGGCACGCGCACAGTGTTTGTAGAGGTCTCCAACAACGCGAAGGATTTCTCGGATCAACGTCTTCTGTTTCACTTTGCACAATGTCCTTCAGGATCATACTGTCCCGATAGTGAAGCAATTGCATGTCCTCGAGGTGCATTCTGTGGTGGGGGTAAAAATTTCACCCTCTGTCCGCCGGGAACTTTTCAACCAAGAACGGGACAAGCGGACTGCTTGCCAACGCCAGTAGGCTTTATTTCACCAGACGCGGGTGCTATGGTGCCCATGACCTGTCCTCGTGGTGCCGTGTGCGATACAACTGGTCTTTCTATACCATCCAAGTTATGCCCGCCGGGTCATTATTGTCTTGAAGGCACGCGAACGAGCAACTTTACAGATTTCTCTATCGCGGAACGACCACTGCCGTGCCCATTTGGAATGTATTGTACAGCTGGTGTTGTCTCAGAGTCAAGTATTGCTTACAACTTTACGACGCCACAACAGTGCTACTCGGGATATGTATGCGAGCCTGGTTCGATCACTCCTCAAGGTTCTGGTCCTTGTCCTCCTGGGCATTACTGTCCAGAGGGTGAGCAACTCATTTGTCCAAAACGTATGTACTGCCCCGGCGTCGCAAACGCCGAACCAAAGCCTTGTCTCCCGGGTGAATACAATTCCGAGTTTGGTAAAGATTCGTGTCAAAAATGTCCTAAAGGAACGATTTGTCCTGGTTTCGCCCGTGAGGCGCCTGAAGTTTGTACACCTGGTTTCGTCTGTGATACGGAAGGCTTGGCTGTCGCTGGGACGCGGTGTCCTGCTGGACACTATTGTTTGGAGAATACAGTCACTGCTGATCCACTCGCGATTATTGACGTGGATAGTATATTAGCAGCGTCACCAATTGCCCTCAATGTGGACAACTTTCGTCCAAAGCCCTGTCCTCCGACAACTTTCTGTACAGAAGGGGTCACGACGAATATCATTTTGGAAGGTTCATTCAAACAACCCCAACCGTGCAAAGAGGGAAGTTTCTGCGAATGGGCTACTGGTGACTCAACTGTTGTCTCTAACACCGCGACTGACGTTTTCAGTCCGATGCGCCCGTGTCCCGCCGGTCATTATTGTCCTAAAGGAACTTACATTCCTATTCCAGCTCCTCGTGGGTCGTACACGTCTGGCGAAGGCAACGCTGCGGCGACAACATGTCTGCCCGGTACCTATACACCTTATGAAGGCTTTCAATCATGTATAAGCTGTTCTGCTGGTTATGAATGTGTTGATGAAGGCACTTCAAAACCTGTAGCATGTCAACCTGGCTATTTCCGTTCGGCGCGTGATTCTATTTCTTGTCGACAATGCCCGAAGGGAACGTTTTCAACCATCATCGGTCTTACCGAAGAATCTCTTTGCTTGCCTTGCAATGCCGGTCTTGTTTGTGCACTCGATGGTACATCTAACAACAAGCCTAGTGGTACAGGTACAGCAGCTACGAATGAGTACGCTAAATACTGCGACTCGGACAACACTGAAGACTATGATGAAACCAAGTGCGTTCGAATTCAGCTTCAGGAAGATGGTCAAGCTGAACTTTGTCCCGAGGGTCTTGTGTGCGACGCGCGTACATCACTCGCGGAGCAAAAGTGTCCGAACGGCTACTATTGTGGCCAAGGGACTACACCTGCGACGCAATTCGCGAATCCCTGTCCGGCCGGATATTACTGTCCTGCCGGTTCGTCGTACACGACGCGGAAGCAGTTTCCTTGTCAGGCTTGTTTCTACTGTCCCGAAGGTACTGGGCAGGTGCTCAATCGCTGTCCGACAGGAACGTCGTCCTCACCACTTGCGACTTCACTCGACGCGTGCTCGGCTGATCTCATTACTTTCTGGAGAGTTATGCCCATCAATTTCAATCTGATTGAGGCCGCGTACTGGAAGTTATACAATGGCACAACACTATCAGCTGCAGCAAAACAAGAAGTCAAGGACCAGATTGATGCCGGAAGAAAACTACTTCAACTCGAAGAGCTCGCACCGCCGCCACCACCACCACCACCGTCATTAACGGATGGGGTTGACGGCAATTCCACTGGTCCTACAGATCCATTCAGCTACATGGGCATCGGTGCATGTAAGAACGAAAACTGGGAGCTACTGGATCCGACGTTTATTCTATCATCCGACGAGACAACTGTCGCAGTGGATGAGGATAATATCCCGCTGATGAAGTTCACGCTCAAGCGCGGGCATACTGCTCGAATTACTTTGGATTGGCGCAGCATAAACGATGTTCTCAAGTATGGTGAACACTATGAATTTCTCATCTTCACGGATCCCGTCATTGATGATACCTTGTGCACTGCATCCGAATACAAGACAGTTCCATGTCCACCTTGGGACACCGCAGATGGAATTACTTGGCTAAGCATGAAAGAAATTCCTGGAGAGCAACAAGAGAAAAAGTGTCCAGCTTCGCAGGAGTCGCTTGAATTGCCATTTTGGTTCACGGGGAACAATGACGGAAGTTCGACGGGATACAACGTGGATGACCCAGCTTGGGGATCGTACGTGTGGAAACGCGGTTTGCATGAGCTCAAATTGCATGCCCTAGATGATATGCCGTTCAGAATAGAAGTGAGAATGCTTCACGGGCGTTATCAGCAGGATAATCGCGCCTCATTTTTGAACACGGTGTGCATCGATGTTTCATATCCGCAACGGGCGGTGGATCCACTCGTAGGCGCC
>Ga0255773_10004754_pt1 | contig 11437 bp, 7 predicted proteins | sample 011ome_17_FD_179971 | JGI IMG/M metagenome (GOLD analysis project Ga0255773, IMG submission 179971) | Coastal salt marsh microbial communities from the Groves Creek Marsh, Skidaway Island, Georgia - 011502XT metaG (version 2) | ecosystem: Environmental > Aquatic > Marine > Intertidal zone > Salt...
CACCTGCATTAAATGATTGAGGGCAGTTTTCTTTTGAACAACCTGGAACTTGTCCATGACCGTTCCAGTCACCAACAACCAATCCATCAAAACCCATTTGTTCTCTTAAAATATTCTGTAAAAGATAATTACTACCGTGAGCTTTCTCTCCATTCCATGAATTAAAACTTGCCATTACAGTTTGAATACATGAACCTATTGCAGCAAAGTAAGGTTCTCCATGAATATCTCTCAGTTCTTGTTCGCTTATGATTGTATTTCCTTGATCGATACCGTCTTTGGTGCCGCCATCTCCAAGAAAATGTTTTGCAGTGGCTAAGACATGGTTGTCATCCAAGAAGCTATCACCCTCACCCTGAAGACCAAGAATCATTGCCTCTCCAAGCAAAGAAACTAATTCGGGATTTTCAGAATAACCCTCATACGTTCTTCCCCATAAATCATTTTGTGGAACAGCAATGGTTGGTGCAAAAGTCCATGGTATACCTGTTGAAAGTACTTCTTTTGCAACAGCCTCACCAATCCTCTCAATTAAACCTGGATTCATAGTTGATCCAAGACCAATATTGTGGGGAAAGATCGTTGCTCCAATTACATTATTATGTCCATGAACAGCATCAGTCCCCCATAGAATTGGTATAAGAATACCGTTAACAACTGGAGATGCGTTATAAAAATCTTCACTTAACTTTTTCCAATCCTCAACAGAACTATTTTTATTTTTATTGGGAAATTTACCACCACCATTTAAAAAGGTTCCTAATTGATATTTTTTTGCGTCCTCAGGCGTAACTTCATCAATATCAGGCATAATAATTTGCCCAACCTTCTGTTCTAAAGTCATATTTTGAATTAAATTGTCTATAAATTTGGTATCAACTGAAACAGAGCAATATTTATCATTCGACCAATCAACGTTTTCTATACTAGCTATAGATGAAGAGTCATGACTATCACATGATGTAATAAGCAAAATGTATGTAAGTAGATAAATATTTTTCTTCATGCTTCTTGTTTATGCAAAAGTTATATAGATAAATGCCAGGACACTTACTACGATTATTGTGTTTATATTGAAAGATCTAGAAGTTGTAAAATCTATTCCATTTAAATCAATAGCCTTAGCCTGTACTTGATATCCTTGAATTAAGGCTGTCATGTAACATGCAAATCCAGAGATAAAGAAAACTATTCCCATTCTATGTATGTATGGTAATTCTGGAAAAGTGAAACTTATTAAAATAGATAAAACTAATGAAGATATTGCTGCTACCAATGTAGATAGAGTTGTAGCTTTATTCCAAAATAAGGCAACTAAAAATATAACTAATATTCCTGGTGTAAAAAGACCAGTAAAGTTTTGGATATATTGAAATATAGAATCAAAGCTACCTAAAAGTGGCTTTGCAACTATTACAGCAATTAATAGAGAAACAATAACAGTGTTTCGTCCAATACTGATTAATTTTGATTCAGAGACATGATTCTTAGAAAACTTTCTATAAATATCCATAGTAAAAATAGTGCTAATACTATTTGTCATAGAGGCTAGCGATGAAACAATTGCAGCAATAAGAGCTGCAAAAGTTAAACCTAATAGCCCATTTGGTAAAAGAGACATCATGGTTGGATAAGCTTGATCAGATTTTTCGAGAACTGGAAATAAAATTGCTGCGCATATACCTGGCAACACAATTACCAAAGGCATTAATAACTTTAAGTATGCAGCAAACATCACACCCTTTTGAGCTTCTTTGATTGATTTAGCTCCAAGTGCTCTTTGAGTAATATATTGATTAAAACCCCAATAGGCAAAATGACCAATCCATACCCCTGCGCCAAGCAATATCCATATGCCTGGAAGATTTTCATACGATGGATTATCTGGCGAAAGAATCATATCAAATTTTTCTGGGAGTTCTTGGTAAACAATATTTAAACCACTGAGAACACCAGAGTTATCAGAGATTGTATTCAATGCTATGTAAGAAACAGCAAGACCTCCAAATATCAAAAGAACAACCTGAACAATGTCCGTCATTGCAACAGCTTTAAGGCCTCCAGATAGAGAATAAGCTAGAGATAATAATGCTAATAAAATTAGACCATTAACTAAAGATAAACCTGTTAAGGTGTTGATAGCAATTGAGCCAAGCCAAAGTACTGTTGTTAGATTTATAAAGATATATACAGTAAGCCAAAAGAAAGAAAGAACTAAACTTACCCTTCTATCAAATCTTTCCTCTAAAAATTGCGGCATCGTATAAATCTTTTTTTCAAGAAATAAAGGAAGAAAAAATTTTGCCATTACAATTAAAGCTATTGCTGCTGTTAATTCCCATACTGCAATTGCCATACCAACTACAAAGCCCTGGCCAGACATGCCAATAATTTGTTCTGCTGAAATATTTGCTGCTATTAATGATGCGCCAATTGCCCACCAAGGAAGAGAGCGACCTGCTAAAAAATAATCTTCAGCAGTCCTTTCTTTACCTGATGAGGTTCTGGAAACATATGTTGCTAGAGAGATAATACCAATACAATAAAGACCTACAATAATCCAATCTAATGTGTTAAACATTACCCTCTCCTTAGGTTAACTTTTAGTAATTAATTCTTTTGATTCTTTTAAATTATTTTTAATCTCAGACCATGATTTTGAGTTAACTAAATCAGGTGATATTAAAGCTGATGCTCCAACAGCCATTACATTATCTAAAGCCAAATAACTTAATGCATTTTCATTTGTAATTCCACCTGTTGGAATAAATTTTATATCAGAAAATACTGATCTATAGGCTTTAAGTCTATCTACACCTCCTGAGAGCTCAGCTGGAAAAAATTTAAGAGTAGTCAGACCAGCTTCATTGGCTTTAATGATTTCTGATGGTGTCTGAACACCGGGTATTAAAGGGATATTGTTTTGTTTTGCATAATTTAAAAGATTTTCAGAATAGCCAGGAGAAATTAGAAATGAAGCACTTGCATTAATAGCAAGATCAATATGTGATTTAGATCTTATGGTGCCCACTCCTAAATGAACTTCAGGGAATTTATTAAATTCATCAATTACATCTAGAGTTCTATGGTCCCTTAATGTAATTTCTATAAGCGGAATTGAAGCTTCAATCAAAACCTCGCATAAGGGTTCCACATCCTCTCTTGAAGTTATAGTTGTTAAAGGAATTAACTTAGTTTCATTAATAGCATTGAATATATTCATTAGAAAATAGATGCTCCAGTTTCTACAGAACTAACTTTATCTCTAAATGATTTAAAGAGCTCTCTACCAATTCCTTGATGGCTATGATTAATTTCTGCATGGGTTCTTTTCTCAAGAATATTATTCTCTACTAGTAGCTTAAAGGTTCCTTTTTTAATATCTAATTCAATTAAATCGCCATTATTTATAAGACCGATAGCACCCAAGTTTTTTGCTTCTGGAGTAATATGAATGACAGCCGGAACACTTCCAGAAGCACCTGACATTCTTCCATCAGTAATAATCGCTATATCAAAGCCCTTTGATTGAAGAACATTTAATGGTGAGGTCAGCTTGTGAAGCTCTGGCATACCATTTGCTGATGGACCCTGGCCTCTTACTACAATTATTAAATCTTTATTTAATTCACCTTCATTAAAAGCATTTAAAACGTCTTCCTGATCATCAAATACAACTGCAGGGGCTTTAATAACCTTATCAGGATTTTTTAATGCAGAAGTTTTAATAACTCCCTTACCAAGGTTTCCATTCATTAATTTCAATCCACCAGTTTGTCTGAAAGGGTTATTAATATCTCTGATAATGCTTTGATCTAGAATTATTGATTTATCTTTCCATATTAGAATTTCATCTTGAATCTCTAATTTATTTCTATATACACCTAACCCATAACCAAGAAGAGTTTGAACATCATCAAACAAATAACCACCATCAAGAAGAGATCCAATAAATGCTGCAACACCTCCTGAATTATGGAATTCATTTACATCAGCTGTTCCATTTGGATATACATTTGCAATTATTGGTGTGATAGATGCTATCTCATCAATATCTTCTATAGTTATTTTAAAGCCACCAGCCTCAGCCATAGCTATTAAGTGGATTGCTAAATTTGTAGATCCGCCGCTAGCAATTAAACCGACAATAGCATTTACCCAACTCTTTGAATCGAGCATTTCACCCATTTTTATACCTTTTTCTTTTAGGTCTAAAATACATTCAACAGTTTTATCTATTAATAATTCTCTCTCTTTAGTATTAGGTTGAAAAAATGATGCACTTGGAAGTTGAAGACCCATCACTTCCATAATTAACTGATTGGTATTAGCAGTGCCATAGAAGGTACAGGTGCCTGAACTATGATATGCAGATTGTTCAGATGATATCAATGCAGACCTATCTATTTCTCCGCTTGCATATTTTTTTCTGTTAGCTGATTTTTCATCATTTGAAATTCCAGTAGGCATAGGTCCAGCAGGAAGCATGGCTATTGGAAAGTGTCCAAATGAAAGAGCACCTATAACTAATCCAGGCACAATTTTGTCACACACACCCAGACATATACCAGCATCAAAAACATTATGAGAAAAAGCTACAGCAGTAGATAAGGCAATTACATCTCTGCTAAATAATGAAAGCTCCATCCCAGGCTCACCCTGAGTAATTCCATCGCACATAGCAGGAACACCGCCAGCAACTCTTGCTATAGCATTTCTTTTTTCTGATGAATTTTTAATAACATCTGGATAGTCTTTTAAGGGAGCATGAGCTGAAAGCATATCATTGTAAGCGGAAACTATTCCGATCACTGTCCCACCATTAGCTCCCTGATCTTGTTGTGCTTTATCACATGAAGCAAAGGCATGAGCGATATTGCTGCATCCCATATTATCTCTTGCAGATTTTGACTGATCTGAAGAGAATTTAATTTTTTCTAAATAATTAGACCGTGAATCTTTACTTCTTTCTTCGATTCGATCTTTAATGTTTATTAACTGTTTATTCATGTTGATTTTTTTGATGATCCGTTTTTCCAAGATCTAAAATCTCTTTTTAAAAGTAAATCTGCATTTGATGGACCCCAACCACCCGATATGTACTCTTCCATAGGGACATCTTGAGATTCCCATAGATTAATAATGTTATCTATCCACTTCCATGATGCTTCGATCTCATCACGTCTTACAAATAATGATGGATTACCTCTGATAACGTCTAAAAGCAATCTTTCGTAACAATCTTGATGACCAAGTTCATGGTAATCATGCAAATTTAAATCCAATGGAAGTTCTTCTAAATCATATCCAGACACACCAGGTTGCTTAGTATTTAGTTTTAAATCAATACCTTCATCAGGGTGAATTCTTAAAACAAGCTGGTCTGGTTTTAATGCGGCTTCTTTTGAAAAAATATTGTGAGGTACAGATTTATACCTAACCACTATCTCAGATGATTTTGAGTGCATCCTTTTCCCTGTTCTTAAATAAAAAGGAACGCCTGACCATCTCCAATTATTAATTTCTAATTTAAGAGCAACAAAGGTTTCAGTATTATTTTTTGAATCAACACCATTTTCATCCAAATAGGCACATGCTGGCTCTCCTTTTGAGATACCATCAAGATACTGCGCTCTGACTGAATTTAAAGCAATTGTCTCTTTTGTAAAAGGTGCTAAGGACTTAAGAACTTTTAGCTTCTCATCCCTCACCGACTCACTTTGAATCGATACTGGTGGTTCCATTGCAATTAAGCATAAAATCTGTAGTAAATGATTTTGTACCATATCCCTTAAGGCACCCGTTTCATCGTAATAACCACCGCGATCTTCAACACCTAAATCTTCTGCGACAGTAATTTGAATATGATCTATAGCTGAATTTGACCAACTTTTCTCAAAAATAGTATTTGCAAATCTTAGCGCTAAAAGATTTTGTACCGCTTCTTTACCCAAGTAATGATCTATTCTATAGATTTGGGTTTCATCAAAACCAGCTGACAGTGAATTATTTATATCCTCTGCTGATTCGAGATCTGAACCAATAGGTTTCTCAACTACAACTCGGCAATTATCTTGAATTAAATCATTATCTTTTAAACAGGTTGCTATCTGCTTATATAAATTTGGTGGAGTAGCTAAATAATAAACAACAGCTCTGTTGCTTGGAATATTGTTAATATTCTTCCAATCCTCTTTTGAATTTATATCAACTTTTATATAGCTCAATCTTTTTGAAAACCTCTTCCAAGCCTCATCATTTTCATTAAATCCTGGAAAGTGCTTTGTTAATGATTCTTGAACCATCAAGGCATATTCATCAACTGATATATCTCTTGATCCAAGACCTATAATTTCACTATCGTTATTGATATTTCCAAGCGTTTCTTGTCTGAACATAGCAGGTATCAATTTTCTATTGGATAAATCTCCAGTTCCACCAAAGAGATATAAATTGAATGTATTAAGATCCATCGAAAGATTCCTTTAAAGATTTAATTTGATTTAACTGTTTGGATAGTTCTGAAACAAATCTTGCTGCATATGCTCCATTGATCACCCTGTGGTCATAAGAAAGTGATACTGGTAAAAACTTTCTATTAACAACTTTCTTATTATGTAAATAAAGGTTATCAAACGGTTTTGATAAACCTAATATTCCAACTTCAGGTGGGTTAATAATTGGTGTGAAGTATTTCCCACCAATGCCGCTTAATGAGGATATTGTAAATGTTGCTCCTTTAAGCTGATCTACTTTAAGCTTTCTCTCTTTAGCTAGATTAGCTAAGCTCATTACATTTTCAGAAATTTCTAATATAGTCTTTTTATCAGCATCTTTGATGTTTGGGACGATTAACCCCTCTGGAGTATCTACAGCAATACCAATATTAAAATAATCTTTGAGAACTACTGTATCTAGATTTTTATTTAAGGATGTGTTCATTAAAGGGTAAAGTTTTAAAGTTTCTACTGTAGCTTTAATAATGTATGCCAATGGAGAAACTTTTGTCTTGTATTGCTTGTTAAGATCTGAACGCAAAGCTAATAAATCTGTTATGTCAGCATCGTCGTGCTGAGTTACATGAGGAATATTTATCCATGAAGTATGAAGATTTTTCGATGCTGTTTTTTGAAATTTTGAAAGTTTTTCAAAACTAATACTACCCCATTTTGAAAAATCTATATCTGGTTGAGAATGTTGGAAACCAGCCTGAGTTGAATCACTATTTAATCTTTGTGAAACAAATGCATGAAGATCTTCTTTTAAAATTCTGTCTTTTGGACCTGAGCCTTTAACCTCTAATAAATTTATTCCAAACTCTCTAGCAAGTTTTCTGGTTGCTGGTCCTGAATGAACTGATGAGTTTTTGTAATTTATTGGCTGGGTATTTTGATTTATTTTTTTTGGTGCCTCTTCGATTTTTTCTGATTTGGTCTCAGTGGTTTTTGTAACAATATTTTCAATTTTGTTAGTTTTATTAGAAGCTTTTTTTATAGTTTCAATCTCAACAAAAGGCATTCCTTGTTTGACCATATCGCCTACGTTAATGAGGATATTTTTAACTTCTCCATTAACTGAGGCAGGTATTTCCATTGCTGCTTTGTCAGTTTCAAGAATCATAATTGAATCTTCAGATTCAACTTTTTGACCCACCTCTACGCAAACTTCAATAACCTCTACCTCATCAACATCACCAAGATCAGGAATATTAATTTGGTTAATAGTGGACATTAAACTTCCCAAGGATTTGGTTTTAATGGATCAACCTCAATGTCATCATAAATCTTCTTAAGTTGTGCTTTATCCATTATTTTATTTTTGTGAAGAGTGTAAGCAGCTGCACGAACTATGCTATTAGCATCAATCTCAAAAAACTCTCTTAAACTTTCTCGCGAATCACTTCTACCAAAGCCATCTGTACCTAAAACTGTGTAATCAGAATTAACATAAGGACGAATTTGTTCTGCATATGACCTCATGTAGTCAGTTGATGCCACAACTGGTACTGGGTTATCTTCAAAACACTCCTCAACATATGTTTTTTGTTCTTTTTTGGTTGGATTTAATTGATTGATTCTTTCAATCTCCATCCCATCTTTGCGAAGTAAATTGAAACTTGTAACACTCCATACTTCTGATTCAACGCCATAAGTACTTAGCAGCTCTTTAGCTTTAATTGATTCATTGAGGATGGAGCCTGAGCCAAGAAGTCTGATAACTGGTTTTTTTGCAGGCAATAATTTATACATACCTTTAATAATTCCTTCTTCAGCTCCCTTTGGCATTGGCGGATGCTCATAATTTTCATTCATTGTTGTGATGTAATAAAAATAATTTTTTTGTTCAACATACATTTTTTGAATGCCGTCTTTAATAATCACAGCTATTTCGTATGAAAAAGTAGGATCATAAGATAAGCAATTAGGAATAGTTGATGAAAGAATATGACTATGTCCGTCTTGATGTTGTAGCCCTTCACCATTGAGTGTTGTTCTTCCAGATGTTGCACCAATTAAGAAACCTTTTGCCTGCGAATCCCCAGCTGCCCATGCCAAATCATGTATCCTTTGAAATCCAAACATTGAATAAAATAAATAAAATGGAATCATTGGAAAGTCATAATTTGTGTAAGCTGTTGCCAAAGCAGTCCATGCAGAAAAAGCTCCAGCCTCAGTAATACCCTCTTCAAGCATGACACCCTCTTTAGATTCCTTATACCACATGACCTTATCTGCATCTTCAGGCTCATAGTTTTGACCAGCAGAAGAATAAATACCAACTTGTCTGAATAATGCCTCCATACCAAAAGTTCTAGCTTCATCAGGAACAATTGGAACGATTCTTTTACCTAGCTCTTTATCTTTTAATAGATCTGTTATAACTCTGACAGTCGCCATTGTAGTTGAAATATTTCTTCCTTCCGAACCTTGGTATAGTTTTGAAAATGACTTGTCATCAGGCATTTTTAAAACTTTAGATTCTTTCCTTCTTCTAGGAATTGGTCCACCAAGCTTAGCTCTGGTATTCTTAAGATATTGCATTTCAGGTGAGTCTTCAGGCGGTCTTACATATGGTATTTGTTCAATATCTTCATCTGTAACAGGTATGTTAAATTTATCTCTGAATGCTTTGATATTATCCAATGATAATTTTTTAACTTGATGAGTTGTATTATCAGCCTCTCTTGAACCAACTCCATAACCTTTTGTTGTAAGAGCTAAAATTACTGTTGGAGCTCCTGATGAATTTACAGCTTTATGATAAGCAGCATAGACTTTATACGGATCATGACCGCCCCTATTTAGCCTATATATATCTTCATCAGTTAAATCCTCAACAATTTTTAAAACATCAGGATCTTTAGCAAAGAAATTTTCTCTAGTGTATGCACCACCTTTTGCCTTGAAGTTTTGCATTTCTCCGTCAAGTACCGCATCCATAATATCTTGAAGCTTACCTTCTTTATCTTTAGCCATTATTGGGTCCCATTTTCTTCCCCAAACAACTTTAATCACATTCCATCCAGCGCCTCTAAATGATCCCTCTAATTCTTGAATAATTTTTCCATTTCCTCTTACAGGCCCATCAAGTCTTTGCAGATTACAATTAATAACAAAAATTAAATTCTCAAGACTCTCTCTTCCAGCAAGAGCAATAGCACCTTTTGACTCAGGTTCATCCATTTCACCATCACCGCAAAAGACCCATACTTTTCTATCATTTCTTGGAACAAGTCCTCTTGCTGACATATATCTCATGATATGAGCTTGATAGATACCCATAATTGGGCCTAACCCCATTGATACTGTTGGGAATTGCCAGTAGTCTGGCATTAACCATGGATGTGGATATGAAGAAAGTCCTGGCTTTTTAACTTCTCTTCTAAAATTATCTAGATCCTCTTCATGCAAGTAGCCTTCAAGAAAAGATCTTGCATAAATACCTGGAGAAGAATGTCCTTGATAATATATTAAATCTTCAAGCTGACCTTCAGAACCCCTAAAAAAATAATTAAAGCCTACGTCATATAATGTTGCAGCAGATGAAAATGTTGAAATATGGCCGCCTAAATCATCATCATTTTTATTTGCTCTTAAAACTAAAGCTAAGGCATTCCATCTTATAAGAGACCTAATTCTTCTTTCCATAAACAAATCACCAGGCATTTGAGCTTCATCTTTTACAGGAATAGAGTTTCTGAATGGTGTTGTTAAGTTATATGTTGGTATAGCGCCCTCTTCATTCAATCTTTTGGCTAGCTTTGTCATAAGAAAGGATGCTCTATCTATACCTTCCTCTTCAATTACGCTATTAATTGCTTCTAACCATTCACTCGTTTCTATTGGATCTTTGTCTTCTGGATTCATATATATACGTTAAAATGTAAATATAATTTTACGACAAATTATGTTAAAAATATACAATATCGTTCATTTATCTTAAATATTGTAAATAAATTACAAATCTATATAATTAACAGAATGATTCTAGACACTTTAGTAAACGGAGAGGTTAAATTAAGTAAATCTGAAAAGTGGATAGCTTTATCTGTTTTAAATAATCCAACTAAAGTAATGAATCAATCAATTACATCACTTGCTGAAGATGCTGGCGTAAGTTTACCCACCGTTAACAGATTTTGTAAGAAATTGGGTTTTGATGGCTACCCTGCTTTTAAAATACAAATAGCTCAAGAAATTACCAATACAAATGAGCTCCTTGATAGATTTAACGTAGATAAAGACACTCCTGAAGTAGTAAAACGAGTAATGACTGATATTCAATCTACGATAGTAAATGTTGGTCAAAATTTAAACTCTAAATCAATAGATAAAGCTACTGATTTATTAGCAAATTCAAAGAGTATTACCTTCTTTGGGTTGGGTGGATCTGGACCTGTTGCATTAGATGCTCAACATAAATTTTTTAGATTTGGAGTACCTGTAGTTGCTCATACTGACTACATCAATCAAAGAATGATTGTTTCAATGATGAAAGAAGGAGATTTATTGGTACTTATTTCATTTACAGGAAGAACTACAGAAATTGTTGAAACCGCAAAAATAGCTAAAAAGAATGGTGTAAAAACTATAGCACTTACTTCAGAAGACTCCCCTCTTGCTAGACTTTCTGATGTGGTTCTTCATATACATACTCACCTTGAAAATAATCTCCACATACCTATGACTTCAAGATTAGCTCATTTGGCTATTATTGATATTTTATCTGCTACTGTCCAAGCTAGATTTGGTAAAGTTTTTGATAGCAGAAAAGATGAGGTTATTAAAAACATAGAGAAAACAAGAGTTTAGTCTATTTTAAATTTGTCTATTAAGAACAAGATTTAATTGTTCTGCCATAAAAATTAGATTTGATATCTATAGTGTGAATTTTTAAATCAGTTGCTTTAGGAGCTATAAACATAGCCCTTACAATA
>Ga0255773_10004755_pt1 | contig 11435 bp, 11 predicted proteins | sample 011ome_17_FD_179971 | JGI IMG/M metagenome (GOLD analysis project Ga0255773, IMG submission 179971) | Coastal salt marsh microbial communities from the Groves Creek Marsh, Skidaway Island, Georgia - 011502XT metaG (version 2) | ecosystem: Environmental > Aquatic > Marine > Intertidal zone >...
ATCCTCAGAAACTTCAATAGAATTATCTTCAAAGTATGCTAATCTTTGAGCCTCTAATTGAACATGATGATACATTAAATTTGCCATATTTGTATCAATATATTTTTCAATTTTTACCCAACCGTTTTCTTCAAAAAACTTGGCTGCCGGATGTACTGTTGCTGGATTTAAAGCGGGCTGACCTTTTAATAATTCAGCTGCCTTTTTCTTTTCTTCGTCTGATAGTGTGTCCCAATTTGCGATTGATTTATTCATTATATTTGCTCCTACTTAAATGGTTGACCTAGTGTCCATAACACTAGTGAATATCGTGTGCCTCTTGTTACTGGCGTTACTTGATGGTAAACATATGAGGGAAAAATTATAATTGAACCTTGTGGTCTAATTTCTGTACACTCATGGAATCTTTTACCACTTGCATGAGGACCAAAGTCAAATTTTAAATTGCCGCCTTCATATTCACCTGGCATATTTAGATTGATTGTTAAAGAGAGTTTTCTGATTTTGTTTACCATGTTAGGGTTATCAGTATAACCTCTTGGAAACATACCATTATTATCTCTTGGTGTTACACCAGGAATTGCTCTTTTATATTTACCTAGATGACATGAGTTTCCATCAGCGTGCCAGCCATAGAACTGATTAATACCATACTTTGTAAACTGAAAAGATTCGCTTACATCAAATTCATATTTCCAACCTGCCTGGTCATTTGCTTGATGAATATAAGGATATATTCTATCATATAACCATTGGTCATTCATCCATGTAACTTCACTATCTCTAATATAACGAGCCTTTTCAACATCTGCGTCTGAAACGCCTAATTCTGTTTTAACTTCTTCGGTAGTTTTATCTGCCTGAGCTTCTGGTTTTAAACCTTCAGATTCTAAACCTTGTTTATGATTATTGCCAAAAGTTGTAGCACTTACATCTCTGCCAGCAGATTTATCTCTGTCTATTTGTTTATTACCTTGGTCAATAATTCTTTGACATTCTTCAGGTGTCAAGGCTTCTTTAAACCAAAAGTAAGAATTTTTTACTTGCATTTTATATTCACCATTCTTTCTATAATATTATTTATCAGGCCACCACAAAGTTGCCGGCCACACTAATTCTTTCATCATCTGTCCAAAAAGATGGTACATAATGATTCATGTTTGCTGGAAATATTAAAATTAAACCTTCATAAGGTTCAACTGGAAATAAAGCACCTACTAATGGTCCTGTATTTTCGCCATATTGAAAAACTATTTTACCTGCGTCTTGTGAATTTGATACAGCTTGTTCTTCAAATATTGTTTTTGGTACTTTACAAAAGATTACAAATGACAACATACCTCTATGAGTGTGAGGTGGATTAAAGTCATGTTTGTGTTGATAGTTAATCCACATGGTATCTAATCTCATAGTACCATTTCGTCTTTGTCTTCTATCAATTTGTACATCCATTAAACGGCCAATTTGTTTGTCGCCAAATTGTTGAACTGTACTATTTAAAAACCTCTCAACATATTTCATTAAATATGGTTCAGTTTTTAGAATGAAATCATCTTTGTAGATATAACTTCCACCATATTTCATATTACCGGCCAGTTTCTCTCGCCAGTCATCTTTTTCACGAGTCAACTCACTACCTTTATCAATTAAATCTTTTATAAAGTTAGGGTGTACCTCTGATTGAAATATTGGAGGACTAAAAGGATACAAAACATTGTCACCTTCTTCGGTAACTAATTTTGGTACTGTTGTTACAAATTTATTTTCCATATCACCTTACATTATATAACAATTTTACTGAATTGTCAATGTTTATAGAACTATTTAGACGCTTTTTTAATCTGCTTAATTAACTTGTCTTTTGTTAATCTTTTGTCTAATTCTATACCAATTTTACGACCAAGTTTTTCTAACTCAGCTTTTGTTTTTTTCTCTAAACCTTTTAAATTGATTTCATCTTTTAAAATCAATGGTTTTTTTGGAAAAAAGAATTCTTTAATTTTTTTAAACATAATTTCTCCTGTTAATAAAATTCGTTTCCGACCACTAAATGGTCTAATTTAGTATTATTTAATACTATCTTTGCTTTATTTATACTACCACAAATTGGCTCTCCTTGAACATTTAAAGATGTGTTTAGAAGTATAGGCAAACCTGTAAGTTTTTCAAATTCTTCAATTAATTCTCTATATATTTCATTTTCAGAACCTACTGTTTGAGGTCTACAAGTACCATCAATATGAGTAACATTTTTTAATAATTCTTTATCTTTTACATCACAAGAATACAACATATATTTACTATTTTCTATATCAAAATAATCTTTTGATTTTTCTTCTAATACAGAGGCACCAAAAGGTCTAAAATCTTCTCTAAATTTTACATTGTTATTTAAATAATTCGCACCATACTTTATAGTAGGATTCATTAAAATTGACCTGTTACCTAATGCTCTTGGTCCTATTTCACCCTTTCCTTGATACCATCCTATAATTTTACCTTTAGCTAATAACTCAGCTGTCTTTTTAATAATTTGTTTATCTGGTTTTGATGTTGGTTGTTCATCTGTTTGCCAATAAGGAAAACCCTCATCACTAAAATAATCTAAATTATTTTTTTGTCTTAACCATTCAACACAACCTAATGACAAACCTTCATCATTACTATGAGGAGGTATTATCATATTTTTAAATTTATTTTTTAATTTTTCATTAAAACATATATTTTGTGCAACACCACCTGTATATGAAAAAGTTTCGTCACTATCCACATATTTGTCAAAATAATTTACTATTTCATTTTCTAAATAAAAATGTATATTTGCAAACCACTCAGCAAAAGTATTATCAGCTACAAAAACAGATTTTTTGTGTTTGACCCAATTCTTCAAACTAAACATTTCATCAACATCTAAAAAGTCTATTGTTTTTAAAAAATTTATAAACTTTTCATCTCTAGGATAAAAACTTTTTAACGCCATTAATTTACCAGCAAAATCTAATCCATTTCCTTTTAAATTTAAATCAGAACCAATTTTAGAAAATGCCAAACCTAATGAATAATGTTGTTTTAAATTATAATTTTTAAATAATTTTTTATTGTGATATATTGAATGATGTATGTCATAGTCACCAAAACCATCTAATACAAAATCTGTTTTTATGTTATCTGTTTTGTGTATAGGCCATACACTTAAAGCATGAGCTAAATGATGGTCAACTTTATATATTTTACATTTAAGACCTAAAAAGTCTGTTAATAAAGGTATTTGTTTTTCATTTTTATCATCTACAACTATGGCTGCTTCATCAATATCTGATAGGTCTATATCTTTTTCTTTTATGAAATTTACAAAGTCAATAAAGCTACTATTACTATAACCATGATGTTTAATATGGTAATGTCTTTCAGTCTTATAATAATTTACAGATTTGCCGTTAGTAATTGTAATATTACTATCATGGTCACATAATCTAAGGCCTAATAACTTCATTTTATATTTTGAAAATTGTATGCTAAAGTAATTCTTTCATCATCACTATTATGTGAAGAAACAGAGTGTAAAATATGACTAGGAAAAATAATCAAAGTACCTTCATTTGGTTGATAGACATTTACATCATTAACCCATTGAAACTCATTATTTAACATGGCTTTTCTATCATTTAATAATTGACCTCTGCCCATGTCAGGACTTTTAAAAAATATTTTAGATGAATTTTTTTCTGGAGATTTTAAAATATATATTGCTGAGATAGAATTGTATGAGTGACTATGATATTCTTGATAATCACCTTTTTTGTAAATGTTGAGCCAACCACCTTCACATATTACTTTATTTTTTAAACAAGTCTTTTTAATGTAAAGATTAATGTTTTCAATTACCCAATTATTTAATTCTTTAAAATCTTCATCATTTATAATATTATATTTGTTATTGCTTGTATTGTAAGGTTTTTTAGATTCCCAATACTGACCACCACTCTCAATAGTTTTAGATAACTGAAAACTTTTTGAAATTAATTTTGATTGAATGTGTTGATGATTAGGATTTGTTATCAATCCAAATGCTGTAGGAAACAGCAATTCTATGTCCATAATTTAACCTCATTATATAGTTTGTACTACTATTTAGTACGATACAATAACAATACCTTTACCACCATTACCGCCACTAGCTGGGAATGGTGAACCTCTTTGGCCACCGCCGCCGCCGCCTCTATTAGCTGTTCCTGGTTGATATGTTCCTGGTTGGTTATTTCCTGCGCCGTTACCGCCGCCACCTTGACCGCCTGTTCCACCTAATTGACCTGATGACTGTCCTCCGCCTGCACCGCCGCCAGCGTAATAAACTGAAGTTGTGCCGTCTGCAATAGTGTATGCTTTTCCTATACCACCATCACCTGCTTGGTCTGTTGGACCTGCTTGGTCGCCGGCTGCACCTGCACCGCCACCGCCGCCTGCAACTCTATGAGCATCACCTGCTGGTTGACCTGCAACATTACCAAATCCGTAATTACCTGAATCACCTGGTTGTGTGGGTTGAAGTGCTGTACCTGTTGGAGAAGCTCTCCATCCACCTGCACCTGCTGAACCGCCTGGTCTTCCTGGATTATGTGTACCACTACCGGCACCAGAACCTCCGCCACCACCGCCTTTAGCAGTTAGTGTGCCAAATACTGAATCTTGTCCGTTAGTGTTAGAGAAATAAGGGTCACCTGAAGCACTTGTTCCGCCGTTACCTCCGTCACCTACTGTAACTGTAACTGTTCCGCCTGGAGTTACCGGGAATGCTGGTCTATAAATTAAACCACCGGCACCACCGCCACCACCAACATCATAACCACCGCCACCGCCACCAGCAACGGCTAATACATTTACTGCTGTAACACCACTTGGTACAGAGAATGTACCAGATGAATTAAATGTTTCAACTTGTGGAGCGTTTACGGTAAGTGAAAATGCTCTTTCAGTTGCGTTTGAAGCACTATCTCTTGCTTCAATTGTAAAGTTTGAAGTTGTATTAGTGCCTACAGCACTAGCGTTACCTGAAATAACACCTGTTGTTGTATTTAAAGAAAGACCTCCTGGTAATGCACCAGTTACCAAAGCATATGTAATTGCACCTGACTCGGGGTCAGTTGCCGTTACAGTTACGCTATAACCTGTTCTAGCTGCGTCTGAAATTGTTCCTAGAGAACCTGAAGCTGTAGTCCACGCTGGTTGAGCGTCAATATTAAATAAATCTGTATTTGTATTAGTTAAACCATTACCATTGGTTACTTTTACATCATATGGTTCATTATTTGTAGGCAAAGTTGACTTAGCAATAACAGCAGTTATTGTAGTTGAACTATCTACCGTTACTGAACTTGGTGTATATTCTGTTGCGTCATTACCTATAAACTTAACACTTGAAGCGTCAAAGTCTGTACCTGTAATTGTAAATGTATAATTACCTGAACCGTCACCTGATAATGCGTTAGAGGGTGAAATACTAGTTACGACAGGTTGTAAAGCAACTAAACTGCCTCTTTGTATTTTTTTAAGAACACCAGCAGATGTATCGTAAATTAATAGTAAATCGGTTGTAGCTACATCACTTACACTTAATTCTGTTTTGCCTGTAATAAGAGTTTCGTTTGGCGTAACATTAGAAGCTGCAATAGCTTTTAAACTATCAGCGCTTGCGTCATAAAGCAAATATTCATCTGTATCTGCTGCTGAAGCTCCTAGATTTGTTTGGTCTTTAATAACACCTTTATCTAAAAGTCTGCCTATTTTTGTTAATGCCATTTCTTTTCTCTCTAGTTATTACTATTTATCTTCCGCTGTTGGTAGACTAACAATTTTCTTTGCCAATCTGTTAACAAACTCGTCCAAATAGTCGAGGTCAGCAGAAAATCCGATATGTGGAATTCTAATTTTGTTTCCATCTTTATCAGTTGTCTGTCTAAAACCTTGCATAGACTGGCCAATTCTTTCATCTTTTGTTAATTGGTGCCACACGCTGTCTTCGACTTTCATCATTGGTACTGTTACCAATTGAAATTTCTCTTTTAATTCAGCCACAAGCATTTCACCTGGTACGCCTGGTCTTGATTGTATAAATTCAATTACTTCATTTACTACTGATTTATCTCTTTCAGTAATATCGCCATAATCAAATAAACCTTCAATAGCTTCGCCTGTCATATTTGACGCTAGTTTGCCATCTGTACCCTCACTTGGGTTTTTAACGCCGTATTTTTTATCTTCTTCACTCATTGTATATTCACTCCTTAGTTTGAATAATTAATTAATAGTATTTAGTATGCAACAATAACGATACCTTTACCGCCAGAGCCGCCATCGAAATTTGTTTGTGCCCCACCAGGTTGGCCAAATGCTCCTGGATAATCACCTAGTGAATTTCTTTCACCGCCGCCGCCACCGCCGCCACGGTTTGCTGTTCCATCTTCACCTCTACCTGGAGAACCTGAACCACCACCACCTTGGCCACCAGAACCTACAGCAGGCCATCTTCCGGCAGAACCGCCACCACCACCTGCATAGTAAACTGAAGTTGTACCGTCTGCAATTGTATATGCTTTACCAGCACCACCACTACCTGCACCTACAGCTGTGTTTGGCGAACCTGGAGCCGGTTGTGAAACTGAACCGCCAGCTGCACCGGCACCACCGCCGCCGCCTGCTGAAGTCCAACTTCCTGGAGTATTTGCTGTACCACCTGGATTTCCAAATCCGTAGTTACCTGAATCACCTGATTGTGTAGGTTGAGTTGCTCCACCGGCAGATTGAGGATGTTGTCCTGTTCCGCCACCTGAACCTCCAGCTAAAGTAGTAAAATCACTTGGATTTCCACCACCTCTACCGCCACCTTTAGCAGTCAATGTGCCAAATACTGAATCTTGTCCTATTTGAGAAGATTGTTCACCTCTTCCTGGGTCAGTAGCTGGACCAGTACCAGCATTTGAGTGTGGGTGTGTACCACCTTCACCAACTGTAACTGTAACTGTTCCGCCTGGTGTGACCGGGAATCCTGGTCTATAAATTAAACCACCTGCACCGCCACCTGCACCGTGATATGTTCCGTGACCTGCACCACCACCAGCAACAACTAATACATTAACTGACGATACACCACTTGGTACAGAGAAAGTACCAGATGAAGTAAATGAACTAATTACTGGAGCATTTACAGTAATGCTAAATGCTCTGTCGCTAACATTTGAATTAACATCTTTAGCTCGAATTGTGAAATTAGATGTTGTGTTAGAACCAACAGCATTAAAACCTGAAATTACACCGCCTGAAGATGTTGATGTTAATGTAGCACCTGCTGGTAATGAACCTGATTCTAAAGAATATGTTACATCGCCACCTGACTCGGGGTCAGCTGCAACAACAGTAAGTGTAGTAGAAGCTCTAGCTGAATCAGATACAGTTCCTAATGAACCAGCCGCTGTTGAGTAAATTGGTGAAGCGTCAATTGTTAATGCGTCTGCTAATGTAGCTGCAAGACCAGATGAATTTGTAATTTTAATATCAAACGGTTCGTTTGCATTTGTTAAATTTGTTTTATTTTTTGCAACAACTAAAGTAGCTTGTGTTGAACTATCTCTTGTTGTTGTATCAGGTGTAATTGATGTACCACTTTCTGTAATTATTTCTGCTGTTACAGATGATGAAAAAAGTGAACCTGTAACTACAATTGTATAGTTACCTGTACCGTCACCTGATAATAAGTTTGAAGGTGACACACTTGCAACTGTTGGTGGGCTATCAATTGATTTCCAATCGTTACCATCATAATACTCCATCAAATTAGTGGTAGTATTAAATCTCATTTTTCCAGCTTCTTCGACTGTTCGTTGAGCTGTAGTTCCTGTACTTATTCCTTTTCTTTGTGCCATATTATTATTTATCCTATGCCGGTAATTCTCTTATATCTATTTTGTCATTTACTGAAGGAGCTGTTGTCATTGTAACTGTTGTTCCTGAAACTGTATAGTCTGTTCCTGGTAACATTACAAGTCCTTCTATTATCACTAAAATATTATCTGCTGTAACACCACTTGTTACAGTAAAGGCAACAGTTGAACCGTCACCTGTGTAATCTCTTTGTACAGTTGAAGCTACAATGTTACTTGTTTGAATTGTTTTTACTGTACCGGCAGATGTGTCGTATAATACAAATTTGTCATTTGAAGCTGCTCTTTCTGATAATTCTGGATGTGTGAAAGAAGCATCACCTATTATACTTGTATCGTAACCTGTTCCTAGGTAAATGATAAAAGTATTATCTGTTGCTAAAGGAGCTTCTGAAAATACTATTTGTGTTCCGCCTGAAGCAATAGTATAGGATTCTGTTGGCTCTTGAAGAACACCATCTACTTGTACTAAAATTGAATTGACCGTACCAACAGTATAATCTAAAGCAAAAGTCGTTGTACTACCATCTGTAGTCAGCGCTTGCTTTTGATAATATCCGTTTACTGGTTCTCTTCCTAAATATGCCATTTTTTACCTTTAATATCTTACGATTACAATTCCTTTACCGCCAGCACCACTTGTACCACCTGAACCTGGTCCTCTGTCAGCACCACCGCCGCCACCGCCTCTATTAGCTGTAGCAGGTTTACAATGACCTGTTGATGGTGATTCACAACGTCTACCACCATTACCGCCGCCACCTTGGCCGCCAACACCTCTAGTACCATTATCAAATGAATAGAATGAACCTCCGCCACCACCTGCGTAGTAAACTGAAGTTGTTCCGTCTGCGATTGTGTATGCTTTACCAACACCACCAGCACCACCTGTTGTAGATGGTCCATCGCCAGCTCCGCCTGCACCACCACCGCCACCGCCGGCAGCGTTGTTTAATGTAGGTGCTGAACCGCCTGGATTTCCAAATCCATAATTTCCTGATTCACCACTTTGTGTTGGTTGAGTTGCTGTACCAGCAGAACCATTTTGTCCTGGACCTGCTTCTCCGCCACCAGAACCTCCTTGTCCGCCGTTACCACTATTTGGATAACCTCCGCCAGCACCACCACCTTTAGCAGTCAATGTACCAAATACTGAATCTTGTCCAGTTTCTCCTGCTAAACCAGAAGTATTATCGGGAGCAGGGAAGTTAGCTCTTGCAGCTCCTCCATCTCCTACTGTAACTGTAACTGTTCCGCCTGGAGTTACCGGAAATGCTGGTCTATAAATTAGTCCGCCTGCACCACCACCTGCGCCGTGGTGATTTCCACCTGAACCTCCACCACCAACTACTAATACATCAACTGCTGATATGCCTGACGGCACAGAAAAAGTACCAGATGAAGTAAATGATTGGGAAGCAGGTGCTAAAACTGTTATTTGATATTGTCTATCAGATGTGTTTGAAGCAGCGTCTTTAGCTCTAATTGTAAATGTTGAAGTAGTATTTGAACCAACAGCATTAGGTGTTCCAGATATTACATAACCTGAACTTGTTGAAGCACCTGATAAACCTGATGGTAATGAACCTGATTCTAATGTGTAAGTTGGGTCAGCACCTGATTCGGGGTCATGCGCTGAGAGTGTAATTGCACTAAAACCTGACCTGCCTGAATCTGCTACTGTTGTTAAAAGACCAGCAGCTGTTTGCCAAACTGGTTGTGCGTCAACATTAATTTGATTATCTAAAGTTGTTGATAAACCAGCACTATTTACAACTTTTACATCATAAGGTTCGCCTGCGTTTGTTAAAGTTGATTTTGCGATAACACCAGTTATTTGAGTATTTGAGTCAACAGATTGTGAAGCAAATGAAACACTTGCACCAGTTGAAGCAACTAAACTTGCTGTTGCACCTGTAAAACCTGAACCTGTGATAACAAAAGTATAGTTGCCTGTACCATCACCACTTGTTGCATTTGTCGGTGATACACTTGATATTGTCGGAAAGTTTAAAAAATTTGTAACTGTAATTTTTCTTAATACGCCAGCAGAAGCGTCATAGATAAAAGCAAAATCACCACCAGCTGAACCTTCGTTTAATAATGTTGTACCATTAATATCTACTGCTATTGTTGAACTTGTTTTTGATAAACCATCTCCTGCCTGAGCAGTTAGATTTGAAACTTGTATTTTCTTTAATGCACTTGCTGAAGTGTCATGTAATAAAACTGTATCAGCATTATTAGCTGCTTCTGCTAATTCTGTTTGGCCAGTAATTGCGTCTGCACTTAATTTGGATGAAGTAACTGAAGCGTCTGAAACTGTTAATACACCAGATGTAACACCTGGATTTAAAACATAGATTGAAGCACTTGCAGCTGGAGCTGCTGTAAAGGTAACTCTTTTAAAATTGCCTGAGTCATCTTGGCCAACTGTATAGGCTACTGTTGGTTCTTGTCTAACATTATCTACAAAAACCTCAATACCATTTACATCAGCTTGACTAAATGATTTTGCTAAATCAAAAGCAACAGTTGAACCGTCTCCTGTGAAACTGTCCTTAATGCTTACATCTCTAAAATTACTTCCTGGTTTTTGTCCAATATATGCCATTTGTTACTCTCTTAATAATCTTTTTTATTACACATCTTCAAGTACGGATACTGTTGCGTCTAAAGCTGAACCTGCACTCGCTGAAATTCTTAATGCGTCATTAGTTGTACCGTCGCCTTGTAAAACAAGTTTATTCCCGGACATTACTTCCAATGAGGCGCCTGCTGGGATTGTTGCGTCTTTAACAATATAGACATCATTTGAACCGTCATAATTGTCAAGGAACACATCAGCAGTTATACCTGAACTTGATTTATTTGCTAGGGTAATACCAATAACGATTGATTCCATTGCTGTTGAACTTGTTGACGGTACAGTATAAACAGCAGTTGCTGACGCACCTGATGTTGTACCTAAACTTGCACTTGTAAATCTTTTAAAATCGTTAGCCATTTTCTTTTCCTATATTTATACTTCTATTTATAATACTTTTCACCATTATCCTAAGGCAATTGATTGAGCAATTGCAAAAGGTTGAGTTGCCACTCTTACACTATTTTCGTTAATTGTTGTTGCGTTTATTGTTCCACCAGAAATAGTAGTTGTTCCGTCTGTTAAAGTGGTCGCTGACACACTTGTTAGACCTGAAATTGTACTATTTAAAGTAATTGTCATTGTATCTGTTGCTGATACTGTAGCACTAATATTTGAATCACCTGCAAAAGTAAATACATCTCCTGAACTAATTTGTTGTACAGTAGAAGATGAATCTCTAATTGTAAATGCAGCTGTTACTGCTGAACTTACTTCATTAATAGCTGCGACAATGGAAGATGTATCTGTAGTACCTAGACTCGCTAAATCACCTACATCCGTACCAAGACTATTAAAGGTTGTTCTAAACCCCTCTAGTGTACTTGTTGTTGCTACGCTTCTAATTGCCATTT
>Ga0255773_10004757_pt1 | contig 11431 bp, 10 predicted proteins | sample 011ome_17_FD_179971 | JGI IMG/M metagenome (GOLD analysis project Ga0255773, IMG submission 179971) | Coastal salt marsh microbial communities from the Groves Creek Marsh, Skidaway Island, Georgia - 011502XT metaG (version 2) | ecosystem: Environmental > Aquatic > Marine > Intertidal zone >...
AGATGTAAGTGCATTGGGAAATGTTCATAATTTAAATTTAAGTTATTGTAAAAATATAACAGATGTAAGTGCATTAGGTAATGTCCATACATTAAACTTAGATAGTTGTAAAAATATTACAGATGTAAGTGCACTCGGAAATGTTCATAATTTAAATTTAAGTTGGTGTAAAAATATAACAGATGTAAGCGCATTAGGTAATGTCCATAAATTAAAACTAAGTAATTGTAATAAAATTACTGATGTAAGTGCACTCGGAAATGTTCATAATTTAGATTTAGAATGGTGTAAAAATATAACAGATGTAAGCACATTAGGTAATGTCCATAAATTAAAACTAAGTAATTGTAATAAAATTACTGATGTAAGTGCACTCGGAAATGTTCATAATTTAAATTTAAGTTGGTGTAAAAATATTACAGATGTAAGTGCATTAGGAAATGTTCATACATTAAATTTAAATAGTTGTCAAAATATTACAGATGTAAGTGCATTAGGAAATGTACATACATTAGATTTAAGAGGTTGTAAATATATAACAGGTGTTAGTGCGTTACGTAATGTCCATACATTAAATATAAGTAGGAATTTTAGAATTTCTATAAATAATGTAATAAAATAGGAAATATGATTGAATATATAAATGGACAAGAAACCATATCGACCATTCGGGATTCTCCATCCTTTCCAAGAAATGTCTTTTAAGTACATGTAGTCACCAATGCAACAGAACCTATGTATTTAATATTCTATAAACCCGTTACTGATTATTTAATGACAACACAAGTGCGTAGACATCGTACTCGATTTGATGAAGTAAGTATTTTGGATTTATATAAACAACATTTCTGTTGTATTTACACTTAAATTAAAAATAGACACATAATTTATATTACATAATACAATGTATCTATTTTTAATATTATAATAAATAATTAAATTATATATATAATATATATATAAATGCTTTTGTTATAAATCATTTTTTATATTATATTATTTAACTATTTTTTGGATGTGTTCTAATATTTTTTCATTTAAATTTAATTTAAAATAACTGTTTTTATCTATATTAGTATTATTATTGAAATGTGTATGAGTCACTCTACCAAGATGATACCAAAACCAATATCCTTTATTTAAATAAGGTAATGGATTATTTACACATTTAAAATATTGATTTTCAAGTTTTATTTTTCTTAATGGATAAATATCTGATATATTATATATATAAGTTTTATTAAAATATATATTATTTGTCACATATTGATTTTTATTATTTTTAATATATGATATTAGATCAATAAATAATATTTTATTATTATTTGTCAAATGTTCTGCTCTAATTAACCATTCTTTTAAAGAATTACTTACTGCATCTTTAGAATATACTAAACGAAATTTTATATCATATTTTTTAAATATATAATGTTTATCTTCTTTTATGCCTATTTTTTTAATAATTTCAATTAATTTAATATATTGATCTTCTACTATTGCTAAATCAATATCATCATCCCATTTAATCATTTTACCATTTCTCATAGCACCTAATAAGGAACCACCATCTAACCAATAATCTATTGAAAAATCATCCATAAATTTTATTGTTTTCTTAGATAAAATAAATAATGATTCAATTTCACTCTTTGTTAATTTTTGCTTTTTATTATTACTACCATCTTCAAATATTTTTATATTTTTATTCATAAAAAATCTTATAATATCAGAATCATATTTATAAAATTTATTTATTTTATTCAGATATTTATATTTTTCTTCATTTGATAAATAAGTATTCTTCATATATTATTAATATATAATTATTTTGCACCTTTATAAATTTTAATAATACAATATTTAAACCGATTAATATTATAGAAGACACGGCGTTTTATATATTAAATATGAAAAGTAAAGTTAAAAAAATATATTATTAAATTTTGAAAAAAAATATTATAAAAACATAAAAAAATTTAATAATATTATAGTTTATTTAATAGCATAAATTATTGGTTCTAAATTGTTATTCAATAGTCTTTATATAAAAGTATATTACATATAAAATAAAAGATTATAAAATAAAAAAATAAGGAAACTTTATCATATATTATGATAAAGTTTTCTTATTTTTATTAGATAATTTATCAATTAACAAATTCATTCTTTTTGTAAAATATTTCTTCTCTTTTATATAACTATTATACGCATTTTCTCCTAATTTTTCTTTTTCTTGATCAGACATACTTATTATTTTTGTTATTCCTTTTAATAAATCATTTTCATTGATATAACAAATCTTTGATTTATTACGTTTAATTAATAGTTTACTACAATTTACTAATACTCCGCACTCTTTATTTACTAATTCGTTCATGGGAGGGTAATTTGAAGTTAAAATTGTAGCTCCAACTATTCTTGCTTCATTTATATAATGTCCAAAACCTTCTATTAAGCTTGGTGTAATATGAATACCTATTTCATTTTTGAGTTTAATATATTTATCAAACGGTATTAGTTTTTTATAAATTACAATATTTTCAGGTAATTTCTTATTTTTTAAAAGATGTTTTATATTCTTATAACATTGTTTTTCACAAGTTATTGTTATTTTTGGTAGTTCTGGATGTTTTAACCATAATTTAACAATAGTATCTGTTTGCTTCCAGTGATGAGAACCAGCACTATGAATCATTTCATTATAATTTTTTAAAGTTTTTATTTTCGGAAAAATTGTTGTAAAACCAATTTTATAAATTTTATATTTAAATTTATATTCCATTTTAAATTTTTTAGCCAATTTAACAGCAATACTTGATTTACATAATATATAATCTACATCATAAATAGGTGAATTTTTATGAACACCATTATGGAAGAATAATTCTTGATTAATTACCACTAAATTATATTTTGCGTTTTTCAAAAAATTTTTATCATTAACATCTTGAATAAAAATATTCATTAGTGCATTTTCATAAAATAATTTATTTGTACATATTTTTGATTTAGGTATTACACTTTGGATTACTTTAGCATCCATTTTATAACCAATAGATATCATTGGCAATATTATATTGACTTTCATATAATATTACATGATATTATATATTAAAAGTTAATTATTTTAATAATTATCTTTTTTATTATCTCAAAAACTTCCCATAGTCCCAATCTGCATACAATGTGGACATTTACAATATCCCTTATTGGCTCTATATTGTTCTTCACAGCCTTTATGTAAAAATATATTACAATTTATAAATGTAGCCCAAACTGTTTCATCAATCATCTCTAAACAAATTAAACATTTTTTTTCGTTTCTCATTAATTCAATTATTTCTAGATATTTTCTACGTGATTTTATCAATTCGTATATATTAAAAAACGAAAAAATTTATTATATTTGTTTCAAAAATGGTGTTTTTAATCTTCAATTGTGTAAATAAATTTTAATTTAAGAATATATTATTATTATTTGTATAAAAAAAATATATAATTTTTTTATACAAATAGTATTATAAAATAAAAATATTATTTAATTTTGATTAATATTATTCATCATCGCTTTCATCGCTTTCATCGCAAGCATTTCCGCAAAGATATTGGCCAGATCCTTTCATCTGGACAATGTCCTCAGTTTTTCCACATAAGTCACATTCTGCTTCTTGATTATTTGGCTCTTCTTGTACGAATAAGATGTCTCCCATTCCATCATCATTAAAATATCCATCACATAGGCAACATTTCTTCCACTGATCCTCTTGATAAGTATCTTCTGTATCTTCTTCAAAATCCCAATCAGGTGGATATTTTACACAATCCATATTTTCACATAATTTAACTAACTCAGTCTTACTATGCTTACTTTGTTGTACATCATCGGATAAACTAGCTTCCTCTTCTTCTTCATAATTTAATTCAGATGATTTTAGTGAATTAGATGATGATATTTGAAGATTAGATTGTAAATCTTCCTCAATGTTTTCATTAGATGATACACCATTATTTTTCTCATTAACATCAATGGATGATTTTTCTTTATCATTCTCTAAAGCTGGAATGATCTTTTCAAAAACAGTAGATGTAGATGTAATGTGTACCTCATTAGAGTGTGTGGTATTCTTAGTAGAATTAGTATTATTATCTTCAGACATTATATATTTCTTTTAATAGTATAAACTATATTTAAATTTTTTAATAAATGCACAAATTTTAAATTAATAAAAAATATTAATCATTTTTTATTAAAAATATAAAAAAAATTTAAATAAAAACTAATTAGATGTTACTAATAATATTATAAAAATTCAAATAATAATTCAATAATTTTATATTTTTAATAAAATGATCACATGTTCTATATGTCTTGAAGATATAAATTCTTTACAAACTATTAAAAAATGGAATTGTGACCATCAATTTCATCCTTCTTGTATATTAAATTGGCATAATACTTGTCCGAATTGTCGAGCAGAACGAATAGAAAAATCCTATTTCGATATACCTCATTTTCGTAGCTTTGCGCGTAAATTATGTTCTTCAAACTATATTGAACAATGGAATAAAAAAACATGTATTGATAATCATGATTTACAATTTCATAAAAGCTATGGAGTTTTAGGAACATGTTTAACATGTAATACAATACAAAGTTTTAATTATATATATGGAACTTAAACTATATAGTTGTTTTTATTCAGAAGAACGCATAAATAGTTGGTAAAAAAAGAAAGCAAAACAAAGTCCAAAAACAAAAGATAAATGATAACGAACTTGCATAGTACGATAAATTTTTAACCAAGCTTTATTTTCTTGTTTTGTATCTAATATATCTAACATATACATTGGTTTCGGGTATAAAATATAGTAAAAATAATTTACGCAAAATGTAATAGCAATTGCACCAAATAATCGAGTAGCATAATGCATATCAGAAGTGAAAAATAAAAAGCAAAGAGCTATGATAATACCTAATACTAACCCACTAAAATATATATTACGACGCATAATGGTAATTTCTTGATATATATTTATTTCCCTATGCGTTAATTGATTTAATAGGTCTTGATTAATTTTCTTGGGAGCAAATGTTGTAGCTAAAGTGGCACATAAAAATGCAATGGTAAGTACAAAGCTAACTAAAAAATTCATTAGATGATATATATAATTATAAAATATAAATTAAATAAAATAAATAAAGTAATATTTTATTTAATTTTATGAATAAATTTAAGATATTTTTTATTATTTACAATTAGATTGATAATACTCATTATAGAACGGAATTTTAAATAAATAATTTTCATATAAAAATTCTATATAATTAAACTTTTCAAGAGGATTATCAGAATTATTTATTTTTCTTATATAAATAATTTTGGATGGATCATATTTAAATGGGTTTAAAAGAAGTTCATATTGTTGAAATATAATACCAAACTCATGAGTATCATTTACAATTTGTAGTAATCCTTTCCATATTTTTGGAGTAATATATTTCATAAACATATACCAATTCTTACTAGTTAATGTTCGAAATGAAATTTCAAATACACTATTATGTATATGAAATCCAGATTGTATTTTAGATGGAATTCCATATTTACGACATAATTTTTCTGCTTTTAGACGCTCATTTCTTTTATGATTTATTTGATCGTATAAATTACATTTATTCTTTTTAGATAATATATCATCATTCAAACGATGATTATTTTTAGAAATTGATGAATGCTTTACACATTTTACATGATCTATTTTGTTATTAAAAGAGGTCATTTTTTAAATAATTTAAAAATAATAAATAATAATAATAGTTCCAATAGAGAATTCCAAATAATTAAATCATTTTTTTTTTAAATAGTAAAAATAAAAAGAAAAAGATACTTCTATTTATAATAAGTTATGTAGCATATATTTTTTATCTATTTAAAAATCAATAGATCAAAATCTTCATGAAACGTTGGTTCTTCCAGTTGTTTTTCATATTTTTCCAGTACACTTAAAGGAATATAATTTCCACCTTCCAACTTACGTTTTCTAATTTGTTGATACGCTTTATTGACATTTTTTTTTAAATACACACATTTTACTTTACATTTATGTTTTTTAGCAAAAGTAATGTATTTATGTCTTTTTTGGATGGTGCCATTAGTTCCATCAAATATAATGGAACCACACTTAATTCGTTTTCCTCCTTCTTGTAGCATTTTTTCTTGAGTACGAAATGTATCACCACATACAAGGTGGTAATTAGGTAAATGATATTTACAAAAAGAAGATTTTCCAGAACCAGGCATTCCTACCATAATTACAACTTCTTTCTTTTTTTTATCTTCAAAATTACCATCTATTTCCATAATACTATCAAATGGAAATGTATAATCACTATTTTCCATACTCATGTCGTAGTATTGGGATAATGGATATACTAAAGATTGATTTCTCCATTTACTACTGCCACTAATGGCTTCCAAGCATTTTGATTCTTTCCAATTAATGAATAATGAATCGTTCTTTGGAAATAAAAAGCTAAATAACGATATATTCGGTAAAAAATCTTTTTCTTCTTGTGGTAATATACCAATTAAAGGTATATTTAATAATTCACATAATTGTTGAAAGCAAGAATATATATAAGATTCATTTTGATTCATTATGAGTACTAAGGTATGATTTTTACTTAACTCAACTAACGTTTCAGGAATACTTTGTTTAATCCAAATCCAGTCATGTTCGTGATAAATATAATTTTCATATGAATCACGTGATTTAATCAACGTACCAATAACTGGTAAAATAGCAATCTTTTGTATGCTACGAATATCATCGTATTTCATCTTATGAAAATAATAGTTTCCAGGTAAATTATCTTGATTAATCATATTAAATAATAGCAATTGTATAATAATGAAAGTTTTTAATTTGGCTTTTATTATAAATTAATAAAATCCAATTATGTTATAATTAATCATTTTTTTATAATAATTTGAAATACAAATATATAAATACATAAATATATAAATACATAAATATATAAATACATAAATATATAAATACATAAATATATATTATATAACGTTAAATATGAATGATAAATACATTCAACTTTCCAAGAAAAAAAAATTAAAAAATCCATTATATGATCCAATAAAATGTGATATTGTAGCATTCTATGGATCTATTCTTGAAATAGACTTCGAACATCAAGCAAAAAATTTTCAAGCTATTTCAGAATCTATTCTACCATTTGGATATGTACTTCAAACAATATGGTACGCAAAATTTACCAATGACGTGCGAGAAATTCGTTCTCATTTTATAGCCAAAAGTGAAGAAAATGATGTTTATTGGCAAAAATATGAGGCATCTGCTCCTGGAGGAAGTCAAAATAAATTGTTTTTTTATGGAAATGAAATAAAAACGACTTCTTGGATTGTCATGTCTTTAGATGAACGCAGAAATTTTATTGATGAAGCAACAAAAAAATAATAAATTTTTACATATTTAATTTAAAAAAGTCTTTTTGAAATTTATTAAGTTTTTTGTTAAAATCATTTAATATCTTATTATTTTTAGGAGTATCAAATTGGACTAAATTATGAATAAAATTATCTGTTTGAGAATTACGAATAAACTTAACAACATTTTTCTCTTTACGAAGAGTTGGATCAAATATATTTAAATTTTCACCAAATACATCTAAATTTTTATAAAATTGAAATATTTCTTGGTAAATTTTCTTTAATGAAGTAAGTTCTTTTTTGGGTACTTCGCGGAAATTTTTACCTATTAGATACATATAATTACCTTTAAAATTCTTTTCTTTATGTAATATTACATGATCGAAATATTTATTTAATAATTTAAGAATGTCTTGATTTACTTTTGTACAAAATGTATAGGTATAATTAATAAAGGATCCTCCTTTAGCTAAAATATGCAACATATAAATTATTTGGGAGAAAAAAAAAATACTATACATTTGTTCTGTATAATAAGAAATAGCTTTTAATTCAAAATATTCTAATGTTCCCTGAACAATAATGAATGATTTTTTCTCTTTATAATAATTAATTAATTCTTCCAAATAATTGATATAATCAATTTGTGCATTTTTTTGCTTAGTAATATCTTTATAAAGAGGATTATAAATTAATTCGATATTCATTGGATAAAATATTTTTTTTTGAATAAAATAATCGGAAATAATAGAATAATATTCATAAGAACTGGAATAAATAAATTGGGCATTTTTACATTCATAACGTAAATCAATAATACCTATATTTTCAAATAAAATTTCATTACTCAAATATAAATTCAATATATTTATAATATATGTACGTGTAAAAGTTTTCATACCTTTTTTCAAAATAATTTTTTTATTCGGTTTATTATTAAATCCTTTGATAAGTGCCAAATTTGGGTTTTTCGTAATATCATTATTATAACTTAAAAGAAATTTTTTATTAATTAAAGAAATAGTTGAATAATATTTACGTTCAAATAAACTTCGATAGTCTAATGGATTTTTTAAAATTGTCACGTCTTTTTTCCATGAATATTCTTTCGGAAGATTCACTTCAAAAGAAAGGTAGGAATCTTTAGGAGGAGTTTGATACATATTGATGATTTTATTTTTATTATTAGAAGATACAGAATTACCAATATTTTTATTTTTTGAATGACTACCGCCAACTTTTATAGAAGATGAACTATTAAAATAATTTTCTATGTTATTTTGAAATTCATTGTCAATAGGATAATTTTTTTTACCAGCTTCATTTTGTAGAATAATTAAATAAATAGAAACTGGATATACTACTTTATCTTCATAATAATCAAAAAAACGCGCTTTTTTTTTAGGAATTGTTTTTTGAAAACTTATAAATTTACTTTCTTTTAATAATTCTAAGCTTTTAAAAACACCATATTCTTTTTTATCCCATTCAGGTATGGTAATTAAAATAGATATTGGTTCTTTAGATTTTTGTAATGCTTTTACAAACTGCATAGACATATTTTCCATTATTTGATTATCAAATGGCGGGTTTGCTATATAAAATCCTTTTTCAATTGAAATATTATCAAAAAATCCTTTTGATTGAAAATATTTTTCTAGATCAAAAAATAAACTACAATAATTTTGATAATAACAATTAATCGAACTAGCAAATAATTCAAAATCAACACTATATTTTTTATGTAAATATTCTTTAAAATATGGATTAATAGCTAATTGTTGATTATTACTTTCTAATGTATGATAACGTATAATTAAACATTGTAATAATGTTTTAAAAAAAGATGTATTATTTTTATCTAAAATATAATTTTTTTTCATTTTTTCATATAATTTTTTATTAATTTTTAATTGAGAAAAGTTAAATTTATCTATAAATTTAAAATAATTTCGATCTTCAATAATTAATTTAAAATAATAATTCTCATCATCTTCATTTTCTTCGACTCGATGATCTACACTTTTATTTTTTATTTTAATATGATCATTAATAAATTGCTTTAATTCTTTAATGGCTTCATTAAATTTATTTTTAAGATCTAATTCTTTCATTAAAGCTTTGATTTTTTTAGAATTTAATTTTTTATTGCTTAAGAAATAAAGATCTTCATGCAATTGTGTAAATTCTGAAGCATTATATGGCAATAAAGAATCTATAAAGTATGATTTTTTTACAAATTGATTCATAATAAATCTTGGTAATATGTTATTCACATCAATATCTAATCTGTGTTTCTGAAAAATTTTTCGCATATTTTCTTTTATTTGGAAAACAAGATCATATCTTTTCAATTCTACTATTGGATTTACAATATTAATTTCATATGAAATGGGCTGATAATAAATTGAATAGTTATTATTCTGAAATTTATTTTTTTTATCGACAATATTTTGAGTTTTATTTACATTTTTATTTGAATCTAAAATTGTATTTGATAGAGATGTTAAATTATTAATAACATCTGAGCCTAGTTTTTTATAATTGAGATATTTAAAATCCAAATCATAATATTTATTAATTAATTGAATAGATTCTTCATCTAATGATGTAATATTTAAAGCATTTACTGTTTTAAAAATGTGAATAGTTTCTAGAATTGCGGGATCAATTTGAATATTGTATTTATCAAAAAAATCAAATAAATCACCTTGTAAATTTTCATAACGAATAATATCACTCGGAATTTGTTTTCCTTTATCATCATATACATATAAATATTGAGGTAATAGATGACCATCCATATAATATTCATATTTTTTACTGGAAAATACTTTTTTTATAAATTTATTTAAGTTTTTTTGATCAATATTATAATTTCCATCTAAAATATAATTAATTTTTTTACTGATAATTTTATTTAGATTGCTTTTTTCATTAAAATTAGAAGTTAAATCTTTATGATATAAAATCCAATATTTAAATAAACTGATAATACGTTCATAAGGATTACGAATAACACAAAATATAATGTAATTTTTTTGATACTCTCTAATTAATTTATCATGCCAAAAATTCATCGGTATATGCCAAAAATTAATACGATTTGGATTATCATAAATTACATTACCTTGATAATTTTCATAAAGTAATTTATCTTCTTTCCCTAAAAATTCATATTTTTCTTTTAAAAAATCTTTATATAATAGTTCTTTGGTTTCATATTTATGTTTTAATATTCTGCGATAATAATATGTCCCTAATAAATAATTTAGTTTTTTAAGAAATATTTCAGAAATAGTACTTCCAGCATTTTTTGGAATATGAATAAACCAAAATTGATGCTTCATTATTATATAAAGATATAAATAATATAATAAAAAAAATAGTATAATAAAAAATAGTATAATAAAAAATAGTATAATAAAAAATAGTATAATAAAAAATAGTATAATAAAAAATAGTATAATAAAAAATAGTATAATAAAAATAGTATAATATAATAAAAATTATAAAAAATAGAGATCATCATTTTATAAAAATTAGTTTTTTATCATTAGCATTCGCAACTTACGAAACAAGAATCTGATCCTTCTTTTTCAAGTACGTGTTTAATTTGAAATCCTAATTTATATCGAGTAAAAAGTGTTAAATATTCCTTTACTTTTTCTTCATTATTGAATGAATCTAAATAATGATGTAAAAATGTATGTATTTTTTCATAAATAGTAGATAAACCATCCACAACGCTATCTTCTTTTTCTATTTCTTGAAAATGATTTATCATATCATCTCCAAGATTTTCTTCTAATTTTTTCATGGATGTTAATAAATTTTCGTAATGATCATTTTTTTGAATAGAATAGTAAATAAAATTTCCTTCAATATATAAACAATTATCATTGATACATCCGTCATCTTCATTATTCAAGATTTCTTGTTTATGTTCTTCATAAGAAGAATAA
>Ga0255773_10004759_pt1 | contig 11428 bp, 9 predicted proteins | sample 011ome_17_FD_179971 | JGI IMG/M metagenome (GOLD analysis project Ga0255773, IMG submission 179971) | Coastal salt marsh microbial communities from the Groves Creek Marsh, Skidaway Island, Georgia - 011502XT metaG (version 2) | ecosystem: Environmental > Aquatic > Marine > Intertidal zone > Salt...
TTATTATCTTATACACTCTTCAGTAAAACTCCCATGAAAAAGTTGTAAATTTTGTACTTCTTGTTTGCGAAAAATAATTTAATCGTTTGTAACTCTCTCATTATGTTTCAAGTAACTTTTTCTGAACAAAGTTTATCTATTCTCAATGATCTTCCCCAAAATGATCAATTAAAACTAATGGACACACTAAGTTCCTTAACAAATACAATACTCAATGAATCTGATTCAGATATTGGAAAGTTTCGAAGAAACAATAAATTATTCTACAGGCTTAGGGTCGATGATTTAAGGATTTACTTTGAGAAAGTAAATCTTGCATTGCATTGCATATACATACTTCCTAAAAACTCACTAAATGACTTTCTGTTTCGTTGTAAATTACCATCTTCTGAAAAGGCTGTGCTTGAAGATCACCAAAGCTTTTGGGATTATTTGGATTCTCTAAAAAGAAAATAGGGGCATCTATTGGGTATAACCTTGTGGGAAGTTTATAATTATCAAGGTTTGTAACTTCATTTTTACAAATTTTACGATTTATCTTTTTTTTACTAAGACAATATTTTTCCTCTTTACCTTGATATAGAAGGGTTTAAAAAGATATTGTGCTTATTAACCCCTATAATAAGAAGATTGATTATTTAAAAATTCTTTATCTATAATAATTGAAGATTGTTTATTTGTTGATTTTCTTTCACAAAAGAAAATATGAAATTTAAAATTAATCGGGATCATTTTAGTTCGGGTATACAACTCGTCATGAGTGTAGTTGGATCCAGAAAAACAATGCCCATTCTGCAAAATGTTTTAATCGAAGCAAAAGATGGTTTGGTTTGGCTAACAACAACGAATCTAGATCTCGGAGCAAAATGCAGTGTAAAAGCGGATATTTCAGAAGAAGGTTCCATAACACTGCCAGTTAAAGAGTTAGGAAGAATAATCCGTGAACTAGCTGATATGGAAGTTAGTATAGAAACAGGAGAAACACCTAAAGCAACAATTAGCACTCGAGGATCAATCTTCAATGTTATTGGAATGGAAAGCAAAGAGTTCCCTCCCCTTCCTGAACTGGAAGAACAAATACAGTTTGATTTCGACAGGGAAGATTTGATAACGATGCTCAAAAGTGTTTCCTATGCTCAATCAGTAAATGAAGAAAGATACATGCTTAAGGGTGTCTTTTTTCAGTTGAGTCAAGGGAAACTGGCGTTGGTGGCAACAGATGGAAGGAGGTTAGCTGTTTCAAAAAGTGATATTGAAACCAAGGGAGAGGGAGAATTTATTTTACCTTCTCTTTCTGTTAACGAAATAGAAAAACTTCCTAAAGTGGGTAACAGAATAAAAGTATCTTTTACTGACCGACAAGTATCATTTGAACTTAAAGTAGAAGAAAATGAAGATTCTGGAGGATTTAAAAATTCAATATATTTGGTCTCCAAGGTAGTAGAAGGGAAATATCCTAATTACAAACAGGTTATACCAAAAGATGATTTTAACAGTGCAGAAGTCGAAAGAGAATTAATGCAGGAATGCGTTCATAGGGCAGCTCTTGTTTCAGATGAAAAAGTAACATTACGCATTAAAACGGGGGTAATGGAAATAACTGGACTTAGTACTTTAGGAGACGCCTGTGAATCCATGAGTGTTAATTATGAAGGAGAAGATTCAGCAGTTTCTTTTAATCCAAGATTTTTGTTAGACCCCTTAAAGTCTATACCTCAAGATAAAATAATATTAGATTTTCGTGATGATATGAGTCCTGGAGTATTTAAGGTAACCAACGAAAATGAAGAGGTTGTTTTCCTGTGTGTGGTGATGCCAATTCGGACCGATTAGGAAAAGTAAATTAAAAAAATCTTTTATTGAGGTTTAAGAATTCTGGGATACCTGAAAGGTTTGCCTTCAAAGTTTTTCAATAGAAAATATTCATCAGTAATATCACTTACATAATTAGGGTTGATGGGAATCTTTCCGCCTCCCTCAGGAGCGTCTATAACAAATTGAGGAATAGCATACCCTGTTGTGTGGCCACGGAGGTTCTTAATAATATTCATTCCCACAGATGGATCTACCCGTAAATGAGAACTTCCTTTAACTAAATCACATTGATATAAGTAATAAGGTTTTACTTTCATCATTAACAACCTGTGAATCAACTGCTTCATTGTGGAGTCATCATCGTTAATTCCTTTTAAAAGAACAGATTGATTACCTAAAGGAATTCCCGAAGAAGTAAGGCGATGGCATGCATCTCTAAGTTCTTGGGTACATTCCTTCGGGTGATTAACATGAATGCTCATCCAAACATTTTGATGGGCACGCAATGCATCAACAAGAGAACTAGTAATTCGTTGAGGTAAAAAAACCGGAACCCTGGAACCAAAACGAACAAATTCCACATGAGGTATTTCTGATAATCTGCTAAGAAGAGTTTCGAGTTTTTGATCAGACATCATTAAAGGATCACCACCACTTATTAAAACATCCCTAATACTATCATTACTGGCTATATACTGAATGGATTGTTCGATCTGGGGATGAAAACCATAACCCTGGGCATTTGAAACTAAGCGACTTCTGGTGCAATACCGACAATAGGCAGCACACCGGTCTGTTACCAAAAAGAGAACTCTGTCTGGATAACGATGAACGATACCGGGGGCTGTCATTGAAGATTCCTCGCCAACAGGATCCAGCATTTCATCTTCCGAGTGTAATGCTTCCATAGCAGAGGGCATAACCTGTCTTCTCAATGGACAATCAGGGTGTTTTCGGTCAATCAGATTGAAAAAATAAGGTGTGACGGCAACAGAAAGTTTATTTTCAGCAATTTTGAACCCTTCAACCTCTTCATCAGTTAATTGAATGAATTTTTCAAAATCACTTTTTTTTTGCAGGCGATTGCGCATTTGCCAACGCCAATCATTCCAGTCATCATCTGAAACATCCGACCAAATCCCTTTACCACTGGCCCAATTAGATAAACTATCATTTGGAAACATTCTTCCTTTCTAATGATTGATAACTTTGCAGACAACCCTTAGTTTAGGCAGAATAAAGAATGAAAAAAATAATTATTTTATTTTATGCTCTTATAATGAACGCTTGTATATTTGCGTTTGGTAATGATCTTCCACCAATCAGTTTAAAGAATATTGATAACAATATATACACAAAAGATAACCTGATCGGGTCAGACTATGTTTGCATTATACTTTACTCAAATCATTGTAAAATTTCACAAAAGTTTGAATACGCAATCAAAGAAATAACAAAGAAATTTAAAAGTAAGAACTCAAAAGTAGTAGTAGTTTCACCAAATAATGAAGATGCTATAATACCAGATGAATTAGCATATTCAGATTTAAGCGATGGTTTTGAAGACATGAAAATTCGGTATTTTTCAAATAAGTTTAACTTTCCTTATTTATATGACGGCAAGAGTCAGACAGTTTCGAACTACCTTAAGTCGAAGACGACACCACACGCTTTCTTATTTAATAAGCAAAGGAAACTTATCTACAATGGTAGGATAGGTGATTATAATGACCCTGATAATTTAAAAAAATCTGATTTATACAAGTCCTTCCTGAATGCTTTGGATGGGAATGAAGAATACAAGAAAACGAAAGTACATGGTACGTCCATAAAGACAAATAAAGATATAAAATTGGCAGAAAATGTTAAACGAAGGTATTCAGAAGAAAAAGTAACTATTCGTGAGATAGATAAACAAACCCTTGAGTTTTTCTTAGAATATGGAACTGTAAACCCTACCGTTTTTTATTTGTGGACTCCGAATGACGCGAATTGTAGGCAGAATCTTTTAGCACTTTCAGAAATATTTAAAATTTTTCGAAAACGTGGATTTAAACTTTATACAATATGTGTAGATGCTTCAGAAAAAGATGCTTTGATCTGCCTAGAGAACGCACAATTATCAAGTGCAAATTTTAGAATGCGAGGGAGTGAGATTATAGCTTTAACAGAATATATACCGCAAAATGCAATGAAAATTTCACCTCTAATGGTTTTTTTTGGTAAAAATAAAATATTTAAACACTCTCATATTGGAAGATTAAGTAAGCAAAAAATTAAGAAACACTTAATTAATGAATTTGATTATAATATAAGTAAAGATTTGCACAAAGATAATTATTAAAGACTTAAATAAAAAATTAAATTTAAAATTATAAACAAATATTATAAATAAAGGTAAAACTAATAATATTCCTTTGCTAAAATTTATAGAAATATTATTTATGTAAATATAGTTTACGTCAAATATACTAAGAATTTTACAGCTTATATTGTAAGAAATATTCAAGAACCACGGATAATCTTGCTTAAATAAAAAAAAGAGTAAGCAATACACAAGGCAAATTATCATTATCGGAAATGCTAAAGGTACGAATAAGATATTCGCAAAAATAGAAACAGGAACAAATTGCTTAAAGGTAAGTAGTATAATAATTACACTACCAATGAAAGAAGCAAAAGAAGCCTGAAAAGTTTTGTATAGTTGTTTCAAGTAAATGGAAGTCCCGCCTTTTAGGTTCGTATTAAAAAACCAAATAATTACCAAAACAATAGAGAATGAAAGCTGGAACCCAACACTAGAAATTGAATAGGGATTCAATGTGTATGCAAATAAAAATGCTATAGAGACTATAGATAATGCAGAGGATTTCTTTTTTATAAGTGCTACGGCCTCCCATAGTGAAATCATATAAAATGCACGTGTTGCAGATATTGATTCATTTATAAAAACTAAATATATATAAAGTAAAATTACTATAATACAGCTTTTCAAGATTTTGTACTTCAAGATTAAGTCCAAAATTACTTTTAAAATTAAATATATCATCCCAAAGTGTAGCCCACTAACTGCAAATAAATGAACTGTACCAGTTTTTATAAATAACAATATTTCATTTTTTTTAAAATAAGTTTTGTTTCCAGTAGTCATTGCTATAAGAAAGCTTTTTGCTCCTTGATTTAAATTCGAAATATTTTCTATTTTATAAAAAAATTGGTTTTGAAAATTGAATATAGCTTTATAAAAATAGGCTTTATTAAGTGGTTGATTGTATTTATTTACATTAATCAATAAACCACTTTTATTTTTATTGGTTAATATTCCTTTTATTATAAGAATATTAGAGTTATATTTAAGTTCCTTTCTATTTTTAAATTTAAGCATTACTTTTTTCCCAATGTAACGCTGATTTGCTTTAGTAGCTTTTATAACTTTTGCTGCAATCAGGTTTTGACCCACTTGACCATCCGGATTCCCTTCTAAAACCACCCCTAAAATTACTTCAGTACAAGGTTTTGATTGATTACTTTGTTCAACTTTAATTGAAAACCACCATGATATTGCTACGCCAAATAGAATGAGTAATAATTTCGAACAATGGCTTTTGGATTTGAACAGGTGCTGTTTATTTTTTACCAAAATAAAGATTAAGATGGCTGTAAGAAATAGGCTTGTTAATGACAGTTTTGGAATTTTTCCATACAAGGGTACGAGTAGCATGACAGGAATCACGCAGTTTAAAACAGGAACCCTCTTAAGAAATTTACTGCCGTCTCTTCTATATAGCTTGCTCAAGTTACTACAATTTGTGATCTTTATCAGGTATATATAAGATTTATGCTATATGACCGAAAATATATGAGAAAGCCTCTTTTTCAAGATGGTCTTTGTTTAGCAGATAAGCTTATTATTTTACTTCTATCATCTTTCATTTTTCAGTCATTAATTTCCCTATTCGGTTTCGAGCTTAGCTTAATTAAAAAACTCTCGCTTTCGAGGGATAGTTTCGGATCTGGTTATCTTTGGGCTTTTATTTCCTATTCTACATTGCATGAAGGACCTTTACATTTAGTTTTCAATTTATTGGGTATTCATTTTATTGGAAGAGCTGTTAATCGAGACCTTAAATCATCAGATTTTATATGGCTTAGCGCCATATCTGCTATGTTGGGAGGTATATTTTGGCTACTTTTAAACAGTGGATCTTCTAGTTTAATTGGTGCGTCTGCAGTTGTATCAGCGTATCTTACTTATTTTTGCCTACAAAGACCAAATGAACCAATAAGCTTTCTTTTATTTTTTGTATTACCTTTGAGCTTGAAGCCGAAAGTTATACTCTATGGCGTCATGGGTTTAGAAATCTACGGATTGTTATTTAGTGAACTATCTCATTCGGGAGGCATTGCACATTCGGCTCATCTTGGTGGCATTACTGCCGGGTTTGCCTATTTTATGTTACTAAGACATAAATTCTCACTTCCTACTGTTAAATTTAGAACCCGTGCGAGTTTTAATTTTAAAAAGAATAAAAATCATAAACCAGATTTCCAAGTCAACATGTCAACGGACGAACATATTCATGAGGAAGTTGATCGCATTTTGGATAAAATTAATGCAAAGGGCTTTGGATCATTAACTACCAGCGAAAAGCAATTACTAGATAAGGCGAAATCGTTTTTACAAAAGGATTAAGTTTTGTCCCAAAATTTAACTACCTAGATATGATAAGATATTTGATTTTCACTACTGTAACTGTTTTAACAACACTTTTTTCATTTGCTCAGGCGGTCAAACAGTTAGAGCCAACAGCATTAATGAAACATGAAACAAAATGGTTAGTTCAGGCTCTTGAGCAAGCACACTACACCAAAGTTGCTCTTGGCGACCTTAACCAAACAAAATTTCTGAATTCTTATGTTAGCAAGCTAGATCCTCAAAAACTTTATTTTACCAAAGAAGATATTGATAAGTATCATCAGAATATTACACCAAATATTGTTACTTATTTCCGCCAGGGAAATCTTTTTCCAGCGTTTGATATATTTAATGATTATCAACTAAAAGCGATGTCTTTACTTGATGGTGCTATTTTAAAACTTGATCAACAGATAGACTTAAATCAGAGCACTAAATATTTATATGACCGCAGTGAAACCGAATGGTCATACACGGTTAATGATCTTTCTGCGGTTTGGCAAAACTTGATATCACATGAGATTATTCATGAAATTTTAAATTCAGTTGATGCCAATGCCACTTCATTGAATATGCAAAACGAGGAATTTGATGAATTGTTATCTGGTGCAAGAAAACTTTTGAAAGATCGGTATATAAGATGGAAAAAAAATATTACTGAATTTGAGCCTGAGGATGTACAGGAACTCTACCTTACTGCATTAACTCAAGTTTTTGATCCTCACACCACATTCATGAATTTAAAAGAAAAAGAAAAATTCGATCAAGCCATGAATAATGAATTCGTTGGTATAGGTGCTGTTCTTACGGATAACGATGGATATTGCACGATCAAGGAACTTTTACCAGGAGGCCCAGCCGAAGCATCTCGTGAATTAGAGCCTGAAGATATTATTCTTAAAGTTGCTCAATCTCAAGGTGACTTCGTTGATGTTGTTGATATGAAATTATCAAAAATAGTGGAGTTGATAAAAGGCCCAAAGGACACAATAGTAAGGCTGAAAATTAAGCCTATTAAAACGCCTTCGAGTACAAAAGTAGTTAGTATTCTAAGAGACAGAATTAAGTTAACAGGAAAACTTGCTAAAGCATCTGTGCACGATGTTCAGCATAATGGAGTCAACCATAAGCTTGGAGTTATTGAGCTTCCATCCTTTTATGGTTCTTCGGGGAACGGGCCTAAGGCCACAGAGGATGTCGAGGAGCTAATTATAGCACTTAAGGGTTTCAATATTGAAGGCTTAATTCTTGACCTTCGTCGAAATGGTGGAGGATATCTTAGTGAAGCTGTCAATCTAGCGGGCCTTTTTATTTCTCGTGGACCAGTGGTACAAGTAAAGAGCACAGACGGAAAAATAAGAAAAAAATTTGATTTTAACCCTAAGCTTTCCTGGAACAAACCTCTTATTATTTTAATTTCTCGATACAGTGCTTCTGCTTCGGAAATTGTTGCTGGAGCATTAAAAAACCATAAAAGAGCTATTATTGTAGGTGATTCTTCCACCCATGGAAAAGGTACAGTACAATCTCTTTTACAAATGAACATACCTTACAATTTTATGAGTAGGTCTAAAAGGGGTAGTGCTGCAAAAATAACAATTCAAAAGTATTATTTGCCCTCAGGTGAAAGTACGCAGATATATGGCGTAAAAAGCGATATTTCCATTCCTTCAATAAATGAACTTCTTCCGATAGGAGAGTCCGATTTAGAAAATGCATTGCCTTGGGATTCCATACCACCAGTTAGCTACAGAAGGCCTGACTACGAGTTTGCATACAATGAAGATGAATTAGATTATGTTTTGCAGACTAGCATGGTAAGGCAAAAAGAATTAGACGAATTTAAGTACATCAATAAAAACATATCTATTTTTAGGGAAAAAAAAGATAAAAATAAAGCTGTGCTTAATTTGCAAAATCGTTTTGAAGAGCGACTCTTAGATTCTAATATTTCATCTAATTTAAATAATACATATAAGTCTTTTCAGGGATTATCTTTTCCTCAAAAAAAAGTTTCCTTAATGATAGTAAAGGAACAACAAGAGAAGTCTAAATTTGCAAGGGGAATTACGATTAATGACAGTAATAGTTCTAGTGAAATGGATTACATTTTACCTGAAAATCATGATATTAGACTTCATGAATCTTTTCGCATTATGGCAGACTGGATTACTTACAGGAAAATTTCTAATTCTGCATTTAATACGAAACCACAAGATAGCGAAATTTAAGTTTTACAAAATATATATCTTCTTATGCCGGATAGGTCCTTTAATATTTCTATATCACTAAATGACTTTTGCATGATCGACACTGCTTGATTAGCTTGGCCGCAGCCAATTTCTAAACAAAACAACCCATCATCGTTAAGTATTCCAGGTGTGATTTCAGCTAATTTTTGAATATGCCTAAATCCATTGTTATCTGAAACCAATGCAAGTTTAGGGTCAAAAGATTTAACCTCTGGTTGAGAGTTCTCCCACTCTTCCATTGATAAATAAGGTGGATTGGAAATAATGAGATCATAAGTGCCCTGGGGTCCCTTTTCTGTCATCCAATTTAAATGATGGAATTTTACTCGTTGCTTAATCCCTGCTAGGGTTAAGTTCTCTTCTGCTAAACTTAAACTCTCTGGCGAACAATCAACACCGACGCCTGTTGCAGATTTAAGTTTATTACATAAGGCTAATATAATTGCCCCTGAGCCAGTACCTAGATCTAGGATTTTACCAGAAAAGTCAGTTTTTAATCTTTGAATAATTATTTCAACTAACCTCTCTGTTTCCGGTCTTGGTATAAGTGCCCTACTGTCACACTTTAGTTTTAAATCACAGAATTCAACGCTTCCAAGTAGATGCTGTAAGGGAATTCGGTTCCCCCTTTTAATAACCATGTCACGAATGAGAGAAACATTTTCCTGAGAAACGAAATTATCAAATTCAAGATATATTTCCATCCTTTTTTTATTGGTTAAAAAGGACACTATCCATTCCGCATCACACTTAGAAGATGGTACACCTTTGCGAGTTAAAAACTTTGCCGTTTTTTCAATAAGCTCTCTGTAGGTTAGAGGCTTATCCTTCATTAGGTTTAAGAAGGTTTTCTAAACTTAATTTTTGATAATGATCATGTAAGTGATTAAACACATGGTCTAAATCACCCATGAGTGATTCATTTAGTGCATGAGATGTGTAATTAATGCGGTGGTCAGTGATTCTACTTTGGGGAAAATTATAGGTTCTAATTCTTTCACTCCGGTCTCCTGTTCCAACTTGGTCCTTTCGTTCTTTGGCATACTTTTCTCTTTCTTCTGTTTGTTTAACTTTTAGCAAGCGTGACCTTAAAACTGTCATTGCTTTATTTTTATTTTTAAGCTGAGATCTTTCATCCGCACAATATACATTTATTCCGCTTGGTTTGTGAAGAAGTTGAACAGCTGAATCTGTTGTATTTACACCTTGTCCACCAGGCCCACTTGCTCGGCAAACACTTATCTCGAGGTCGGAAGGGTCGATATCAATTTCCACTTCTTTTGCCTCAGGTAAGACCGCCACCGTAGCCGTGGATGTATGAATTCTACCGCTCGCCTCAGTCACAGGCACTCGTTGTACCCTATGAACTCCGCTCTCTAACTTTAGTTTAGTCCAGGCATCCTCACCTTTAATCATAAAAATAACTTCTTTGAGGCCCCCTGAATCTGATGAGCTCTGCGATAGACACTCTAGATTCCAGTTTTTATTTTCACAATATTTACAGTACATTCGATACAGGTCTAGGGCAAAGAGTGAAGCTTCATTACCTCCCGCACCTGCTCTTATTTCGAGTATTGTATTGCGACCCGCATCGGGGTCCTCTGGAAGCATAGCCAGCAAGAGATTTTGCGTCAGAGACTCTTTTTTATCTGTAAGAAGCCTGATATCCTCTTTTGCTGTTTCTGCGAATTCTTCATCCTCAAGTAATTCTTCACTTTGAAAAATCTCCAATTCAACAGTTTTTAATTCTTCAGCAATTGTAATAATTGCCTTAATACGGCTATGTTCGCGAGATAGTGATGAAGATAGCTGTGCGTCTTTGAAAATAACGGGGTTTGACAATTGAGATTCCAATTCATTGTAACGTTGCCGAAAAGGTTCAATGTCTGGTATAGTGTGCATATTATTAATCTATCAGAAATTACGGTATATCGGAATCCGTAAATAAACAATTACCTCTCTACATGTTACAAATTCACGGACAGAATATAATTGCCTGTGTGTGGGACTTCGACAAAACGCTGATTCCGGGATACATGCAGACCCCATTATTTAATTATTTTTCAGTCGATGAGGGTAAGTTTTGGAAAGAAGTTAATGAACTACCTGAACTTTATTCTAGTCGAGGACTCACCGTGTCACCCGACACAATATATTTAAATCATTTACTGAGCTATGTAAAAAATGGCCCGATGCGGGGATTGACAAACCGTAAATTACTAGAACTGGGATCAGAGTTAGAGTTTTGTCCGGGGCTACCGGAGCTTTTTGAAGATCTCATGAAAATAGCTCAAAATGATGAGTTTGCTAGTTATGATTTTAAAGTTGAGCACTACATTATAAGTACGGGCCTTTCTCAAATGATCAAAGGAAGTCAGATATTTTCTTTGGTTGAGGATGTTTTTGCGTGTGAGTTTATTGAGTCTCCCGTACCCCCAAACTTTATGAACCAAAGTGAATTATCATTACCTTTAGATCTTGAGATTTCTCAAGTAGGAATGACGGTTGATAATACCATAAAAACAAGATTTATATTCGAAATTAATAAAGGCTCTAATAAGAATCCATCTATAGATGTAAATACCTCGATTCCCCATCAAGATCGCCGAGTCCCAATTGATCAGATGGTTTATGTTGCAGATGGCCCTAGTGATGTTCCTGTCTT
>Ga0255773_10004773_pt1 | contig 11411 bp, 8 predicted proteins | sample 011ome_17_FD_179971 | JGI IMG/M metagenome (GOLD analysis project Ga0255773, IMG submission 179971) | Coastal salt marsh microbial communities from the Groves Creek Marsh, Skidaway Island, Georgia - 011502XT metaG (version 2) | ecosystem: Environmental > Aquatic > Marine > Intertidal zone > Salt...
AATTTAAACCCACGGGGGATCAACCACAAGCCATCACAGAATTGGTTCAAGGCATTGAGAACTCTGAAAAACACCAAACCTTATTGGGGGTAACAGGTTCTGGAAAAACCTTTACAGTCGCTAATGTTATTCAAGAAGTACAGCGCCCTACCCTAGTCTTGGCACACAACAAAACACTGGCAGCTCAGTTATATTCTGAATTTAAACAATTTTTCCCTGAAAATGCAGTCGAATATTTTGTATCCTATTATGATTATTATCAACCAGAGGCCTATATTCCTGTGACTGGAACATATATTGAAAAAGATTTATCCATCAATGAGGAAATTGAAAAACTACGCTTAAGCACCACTTCTTCCCTGCTTTCTGGACGACGCGATGTGATTGTGGTGGCTTCTGTATCGTGTTTATATGGTATTGGAAACCCTGTGGAATTTCAAAAAAATGTAATTGTTCTTAAAACCAATCAAATTATTTCCAGAACAGCACTGCTACACCAGTTAGTTCAAAGTTTATATGCACGAACTGAAAGTGAATTTAATCATGGAAATTTTAGAATAAAGGGAGATACTGTTGATGTTTTTCCAAGTTATGCAGATTATGGCTTTCGTATTCACTTTTTTGGCGATGAAATTGAAGCTATTGAAGCATTTAACGTCAATGATAACACAGTTATAGAAATCTATGAAACCGTAAATATTTACCCTGCAAACATGTTTGTAACCTCTCCTGATATTTTACAAAATGCGATCAAAGATATTCAAGATGATTTGGTTAAACAGTATGATTATTTTAAAGATATTGGCAAACATTTAGAAGCTAAGCGATTAAAAGAACGCACTGAGTTTGATTTGGAAATGATTCGCGAATTAGGGTATTGTTCTGGAATTGAAAACTATTCACGCTACCTCGATGGTCGAGCACCAGGAACACGTCCATTTTGTTTGTTGGATTATTTTCCTGAAGATTATTTGATGGTGGTCGATGAAAGTCATGTAACCATTTCACAAGTCCATGCCATGTATGGTGGCGACCGTAGTCGAAAGGAAAATTTGGTCGAATATGGTTTTCGCTTACCAGCAGCAATGGACAATCGTCCTTTAAAATTTGAAGAATTTGAAAGTTTACAAAATCAAGTGCTTTATGTAAGTGCTACCCCAGCAGATTATGAATTGGCCAAAACTGATGGTGTTTTTGTGGAACAAATCATTCGTCCAACAGGGTTATTAGATCCAATTATTGAAGTGCGGCATAGTTTAAATCAAATTGATGATTTAATTGAAGAAATTCAACAACGTGTGGATAAAGATGAACGTACTTTGGTGACGACCCTCACCAAACGTATGGCAGAGGAACTGACCAAATATCTTACCCGAATTCAAGTACGATGTCGCTATATTCATAGTGATGTAGATACTTTGGAACGCGTAGAGATCATGCAAGATTTACGTAAAGGATTATTTGATGTTTTGGTGGGTGTTAACCTGTTACGCGAAGGTTTAGATTTACCTGAAGTATCTTTGGTGGCAATTTTGGACGCCGATAAAGAAGGGTTTTTACGCTCCAACCGTTCATTAACACAAACGGTTGGCCGTGCCGCAAGAAACCTTAATGGAAAAGCCATTATGTATGCTGATAAAATCACAAAAAGTATGCAACAAACTATTGACCAAACCACCTACCGCCGAGAAAAACAAATTGCCTATAATACAGAACATAACATTACGCCAAAAGCCCTCAACAAAAGTTTGGACAACGCTCTCACCAAAAATTCTGTAAGCAGTTATTACTATGAACAAGAGGCTCTTAAAGCGGCAGAGCCAGAAAGTGAATATTTATCAAGACCTGAATTGGAACAAAAAGTACGCGATACCCGAAAACTAATGGAAGCCGCCGCCAAAGAATTGGACTTTATGATGGCTGCCAAGTTTAGAGACCAAATTAAAGCATATCAAAAAAAGTTGGAGGGATTGAAGTCTTAAAACTTTAAGTAAAGGATTCTATTTTTGTAACTTAATGATTATCAAGAAAGTACGGCTTGTACTTTATCGGCAGCTTCTTGAAATTCTACCGCACTTTGCACATTCAATCCAGAATTATCGATCAATGCTTTGGCAATATCAGCATTTGTGCCTTGTAAACGTACAATAATTGGAACGTTAATGGCATCGCCCATGTTTTTATAGGCATCTACCACTCCTTGTGCTACACGGTCGCAACGGACAATTCCACCAAAAATATTAATCAAAATGGCTTTGACGCTTGGGTCTTTTAGGATAATTCTAAACGCTGCTTCTACACGAGCGGCATCGGCAGTTCCTCCTACGTCTAAGAAATTGGCAGGGTCGCCACCAGCTTGTTTAATGAGATCCATGGTCGCCATGGCCAAACCAGCACCATTAACCATACAGCCCACATTTCCGTCCAAATCGACATAATTAAGCCCAAGGGCTCCTGCTTCAACCTCAATTGGGTTTTCTTCTCTAGTGTCACGTAATTCTAAATAATCTTTATGTCTAAATAAAGCATTATCGTCGATGGTCACTTTGGCATCAACAGCCATGATTTTATCATCAGAAGTTTTTAACACAGGGTTGATTTCAAACAAAGAAGCATCCGATTTGATATAAGCGGTGTACAATGCAGAAACAAATTTTGTCATATCCTTAAATGCTGCCCCAGATAGTCCTAAATTAAAGGCTACACGACGCGCCTGAAAAGGTAGAAGTCCAGTAGCAGGATCAATTTCTTCTGTGAAAATTAAATGTGGTGTTTCTTCAGCAACTGTTTCGATATCCATTCCACCCTCAGTAGAATACATAATCATGTTGCGTCCTGTGGCTCTGTTGAGCAAAACAGACATGTAAAACTCACTAGTTTCTGATGGTCCTGGATAATAAACATCCTCTGCAATCAAAACTTGGTGTACTGTTTTTCCTTCCGCAGACGTTTGTGGCGTAATCAATTGCATTCCAAGAATTTGATTTGAAATTTCACGAACATCATTAATTGATTTGGCTAATTTTACACCACCACCTTTTCCACGCCCTCCGGCATGAACTTGTGCTTTTATTACATACCAAGCTGTTCCAGTTTCTTCAGTGAGTTGTTTGGCAGCGGCAACTGCTTCATCGGGATTAGTAGCCACAAGGCCTCGTTGAATTTTAACTCCAAATGAGTTCAATATATTTTTGCCTTGATATTCGTGTAAATTCATTTTTAATTAATTGATTTTGTTTTCCCTCGTTGAGAAAATCAGTAAAAAAATTGAGCCACAAAAGTAAATAACCAAATGCGTTTTACCAATATTTTTTAATGCTGATTTTCAACACTGTGTTAATATCAAAAAAATTAGGACTTTAAAGCCTTTATTACAGAAAATGCTTTGTCTACCAAATGATCTTCAACCAAAATTGTAAATTCGTTGGTTGTAGAAACAACCTCATATAGAGTTACATTTTCCCAAGCCAATCGCTTAAAAATTTGATAATATAAGCCTACAATTTTAGAATTTCCTTTAGGTAAATTTATGCTAATAGCTGAAAGATGGTCTTGTGCTGCTATTTGAATTTCGTTCTTAAAAATATTCTGAATAGCTGATTTTTTTGAACTTGAAACGATAATATTACTCTCGAAAATACCTCGAGTAAAGGCATAAAACACTTGACGATCTGTGTCAATTTCTGCTAAAATTTTTGAATGATTGTGAATCAATGTTTTTGAATTCTGAAAAGTAAAATCGGTCAAATTTGAACGCACAGTAATATCACCCATATTTTTAAAAACTTGGTTCAATTGGATTCTATTTTTTCCGCCAACAGGTGGGGTATACCGTCGGAGTGCCATCATAATAGCACCATCCTTAACAGGTTTGCGTAGCATTTCTGAAATGGTAGAGTTCAAATCCTTGGCCAAGGCAGAAAAATTTATAATTTCTCTAGAAAGAGCTTCTTCCAAAAAAGGTCGAGCAACTAAAATTTCCTGAACGCATGTAGCAATAGTTTTCAATTTGTTTATTATTTAACAATTTGTGCGAAATTAATAATAATATTAATATTTTTATGGAACAATGTCTATTAAATTATACATTTGCGACCTAATTTTTATAAAAAATAATGAAAGAAAGCACCCTTTTACAAATCGCAGAAGACTATGGAAGTCCAATATATGTATATGATGCACATAAAATTGAATCACAATACAACCGCTTAACAACTGCTTTTAGTGGGGTTAAAAAACTCAAAATACACTATGCTGCAAAGGCGCTTACTAATATATCGGTACTAAAATTTGTATCAAAACTTGGTGCGGCATTGGATACGGTATCCATTCAAGAAGTTCAACTTGGATTGAAAGCAGGTTTTGCTCCAAAAAATATCATTTATACCCCAAATGGCGTATCATTAAAAGAAATTGAAACTGTAGCAGAGTTAGGGGTTCAAATCAATATTGACAGTTTAGATTTATTAGAACAATTTGGAAGTAAGCACCCTGAAACACCGGTATGTATTCGTATTAACCCTCATGTAATGGCTGGAGGAAATACCAATATTTCTGTAGGACATATCGATTCGAAATTTGGAATTTCAATTCACCAAATCCCATTATTGTTACGTATTGTGGAAAATACAGGAATGAATATCAATGGAATCCATATGCATACGGGTAGTGATATTTTGGATATTGATGTGTTTTTGTATGCCAGTGAGATCTTATTTGAAACCGCCAAAAAGTTTAAAAACTTAACATTTATTGATTTTGGATCTGGATTTAAAGTGCCTTATAAACCCAACGATATTGAAACAAATATTGAGGAATTAGGTGAAAAACTTGCAGAACGGTTCAATACGTTTTGTGAAAATTATGGCAAAGCATTGACTTTGGCTTTTGAGCCCGGAAAATTTATTGTAAGTCAATCGGGGTATTTTTTAACAAAAGTTAATGCCATAAAACAAACCACCTCAACAGTTTTTGCACAGGTCGATTCTGGATTTAACCACCTTATACGCCCAATGCTATATGGCGCACAACACCATATAGAAAATATATCAAATCCAAACGGAAAAGAACGCTTTTATTCTGTTGTAGGCTATATTTGTGAGACCGACACTTTTGCCAACAACCGCCGTATAAAAGAAATTGCAGAGGGGGATATTTTGGCGTTTCACAATGCAGGGGCTTATTGTTTTATGATGTCTAGCAACTACAATTCGCGTTATAGACCAGCGGAAGTGCTTTGGTATAATGATAAAGCCCACTTAATTCGTAACCGAGAAACGTTGGAGGATTTACTCACAAATCAGGTTGAATTGGAGTTCTAATTTTTATTTTTACATATATTAACAAAATAAATAGGTTATTTCATTTATATAACCCTACCTTTGCTGTCTAAAATTAAATTTATTACAGTGAAAAACGGTACAGTAAAATTCTTCAATGCGTCCAAAGGATTTGGATTTATAACAGAAGAAGGTTCAGACACAGAACATTTTGTTCACGTTACTGGATTGATTGATGAAATCAACGAAGGTGACACCGTGGAATTTGAATTAAAAGAAGGTAGAAAAGGCATGAATGCAGTAAATGTTAGAGTCATCTAATATTTAATAAAAACATTATTTTTTTACAAAACCTTTCCAGTTGGAAAGGTTTTTTTGTGATTTATTTTTTTCCGTCTACATAATCTTGAAGGTAAGAAAATGCAGGGGTAAGTTGCCCATTCTCAGTCATTTTGGAACGCGAAAGAATACCATCTTTATCTTCATTAAAAAATGCGGGGATAATTTTTTCTATAAAGGTTTTTCCGAATCCTTCACTAGCATCGCGAGGCAGTTCGCAGGGCAAATTATCTACTGCCATTACAGCAATTGTATTTGGTTTTAAAAAATCTGATTCTAATTCCGTTTGTGGATGATACCCATAAATTGGATGTTCTATTGTTGAAGGACGAATGGTACATGCTACAGGACCATCAATATCACAACTGATATCGGCTACAACTTTAATATTAAAATCATTGGCTTTTGCTTCCTCACGAGTGAAAAAATAGGGTGATCCTTTACCATAAAAATGACCAGCAATAAAGACATCTGCAACTTTGGTATACCTAGAAAATGTAGACCTATAATCTGTAGGATGAGCAAAAAAATCAGATTTTGAAGCTTTTTCTCCATCTTTTCGAGCAACATAATCCAAGACATCTAATTGTACATAAATAGGCTCTTGAAAGGATTGACTTAAAAATTCGTTTATACTAACCTCTTTAATTTTCATAAAATCAAGAACCTCTTTTGCCCCCTGTCCTACTCGACCCGTACCGGTGAGTACAATTTTAAGATTGGGAATTGACACACTTTTCAAAGCCATGTCAAGCTCTGCACGTCCTTTTAGATGAGTTGCTTTTGGAAGTTCGAAACAACTCATTTTTTTTCCAATGGTACGGATGCCATTGTATGCCCCTACTACTCCTGCATAATATCCAAAACCAATTAATCGATTATGGTTTTTATCGACTAAAGTTTCATGATCATAAAGCGTTATATTTTTATCTAAAATCGCTTGTAAAAGTTTGCGATTGTAAGGCTGCTTTTTAATCGTATGACTGAAGAAAAAATAGCTTTTGTTGGGGATAAGCACTTCAATAGGTACTTCTTTGACACCAATCATAATATCAGCATCAGAAATATCATTAGTAACTTCTAGGTTTAGTTTCGAGTATTCATTGTCCAAAAATGCTCTAATTTCTGAGGATTCAACAACGAGCTGTGCTTCGGGGTGATTATAAAGAAGATTTTGGCACGACATTGGTGTAAGGACTACACGTCTATCTGGGGGTGATTTTCGTTCTTTGATGACGGCAAATTTCATAGGCAAACTAAAAAAGTATTTGTACGAAAATAAATGGATTTGAGAGGGTACACAAGTTTTTTTGTAACTTTGCCTTCCTCTAAGGAGGAATTACAATAAAGGGGTCGACTGGTATTGACAGCAGGATCTATGGAATTGTAAGCACGTCGTGTAATGATATTGAAACACGTAAAAGGCCATATCAACATTTAAACGGCGAGAATAACTACGCTTTAGCTGCTTAATCTGAATTATAGTAGGATTGGCCTCGGCACACAAGGTGTGCAAGCTTTATGTCTCCTGAAAGCCTTGATTCATGGCGTTCAATTTTGAGGCATCGTAAAAGTGGATCTAGAAATCCTAAGGCTTCAGTAGGGTTTCGAAACTTTTGAAGCTAAGGGGTAAGTGGATTGTTTTTGGTCAGCTTATCTTCGAAAATTAAATAAAAACTAAGCGTGTAGAAAGCTCTTTTGTAGCTTGTTTGGACCCGAGTTCGATTCTCGGCGACTCCACACTCGAACCCTCAACCTAAAAGGTGAGGGTTTTTAATCGTATATTTATCGAGTCTACGATAACTCATCACGAAACTACACAGATCAGCGTGTATAACGAATGAGGCGCAATTATAGCTCTCCGTGAGGCGCGCCTCACTACGCTATACACAGTGGACGTTGGTAACAATTTGAACGAAAATGAGATATAATTTATTAATAATCATACTTAGTTTTATTTTTTCATCTTGTGAAAGCAATAAAACTTTCAATGGATTTACTTATCCTGAAGGTAAATATAAAGCACTTATACTCAGCTATGATGATGGAACTATTGAGGACCTTGAATTAGTCGAGTTATTAAACAAAAATAATCTAAAAGGTACGTTTAATCTGAATTCTGCATATTTAGGAGCAATTCGTGGTTGGCCACAACAAAATGGAGATACGATTTTTCAGAAATATGTTCCAAGAGACTCATTGAAACAAATTTATGCAAACCACGAAATTGCAGTACATGGTGCATATCATAAAGACTTCATCAAAATATCTAAAGATGAAATTCTTGAGGAAATCCTGACAGACCTAAAAGTATTAAAAGAATTGACTGGTAGAAAAATAATAAGTATGGCTTATCCATTTGGGAATACCAATGATACAATTGCCAAATTTATTTCAAGCACTGACATTACAAATGCTAGAACCGTAGATGACACTCATGATTTTAAGCTACCTAATGAATATTTAATATGGAATCCAACTTGCCATGACAGCAAAGTTTTAGAATATTCTGAAAAATTTATTAAGCTTAATGAATCAAAACTATCGCTCTTTTATGTTTGGGGACATTCTTGGGAATTTAAAGACAAAAAACGGTGGAATGCAATGACAGATTTCTGTAACAAAATTGGTAAGGAAAAAGACATTTGGTCTGTAGGAACAGGTGAATATAGTGAATATTTGAAAGCATTGGACAAAGTTGAATTTGACAGTGGAGAAATCTATAATCCAACTGAAAACCTAACTGTTTGGGTTAATTTATCTGATAAAGTGGAAAAAATTGAATCAGGACAAAAAATCAAAATAAAAACTGTTACCGACAATGGCTATAAGTAGTTGCTTGTTCTCGCCTACTTCTGAAAATCCGCGAGGATTTTCAGTTTGGTGTGTACTTGCAATAGTTAAGTGCTAAACCATGCAACTACTCATAGCCGAAAACGATGGTATGTAATTGCCTAAGGCACGTAGAATCGCGTTTTCCAAACGCTTCCCTTCTACTAATTACATACCATCGTCCACTGTTAATTGCACCTCACTTTTTATCCGTATATTTATCGAGTCTACGAGAACTCATCACGAAACTACACACCAGCGTGTATAACAAATAAGGCGCAATTATAGCTCTCCGTGAGGCGCGCCTCAATTCGCTATACACAGTGGACGATGGCAACAAGCAAAAAATCAAACCATATGAAATACAAATTTAATCGTAAAACAAAATTTAAATCACAAAATTTAATAGTCGTTTCTACCATTTTCATTGCTCTATTATGCTTTTCCTGTAAAGAAAAATCCAACTCGGAAAAAAACACAGAAAGTGATTTAATAATGAAAATAAATGCTGTTCAGGAACAAGTGATGGCACAAGGAAATATGACGGAAGAAGAGGAACAGGCTTTATTAAGTTTATGTAGCATTGTTTCGCATGATGACGGTTTAGCAACTTATACTACTGAAAATAGTATGATATTAAAAGATGTAGAAATTGCGCCAGTGTATAATGGATGTGAAAATCTCAAAATAGAAGAAACGCGAGAATGTTTTAATAATAAAGTATCGGCATTTATTAAGAGAGAGTTTAACATGAATGTATCTAAAGATTTAAATCTTTCTGAACCAAAACAGGTAGAAGCTTTTTTTATAATCAACGAAAATGGAAATTTAACTGGTATGAAAGTGAGAGATTCAGAAGTAACTGTTCAGGCTGAACTTTTGAGAGTGCTTAGAAAAATGCCGACAATGAAGCCCGCTATGAACGACGGAAAAAGTGTCTCTGTTCTATGTTCTATGATAGTTACTTATGGAAATGATATCGAAATTGATTTTGTTTACATTCCTGAAAGACCAAATAATGATTAAAAAATGAAAACTCAAATTTAGAAATAATAAAAAAGCCAGTTGCCAACAATGGCTAAAGTTCATTACTTCTGATTTTCCTAGCGGAAAGTCATCGCAAATTTGCTATCTTCGGTTTACGGCGGAAAATCCTCGCGGATTTTCACGTAACGAAACCATAGCCATAAACGTTGCCACACATTTAACCAAAATCAAAATATGAGAAAATTTACATTATTAGCTTTAATTTTTATTTCTACCTTTTCCTATGCACAAATCCCAGGATTTTGGCAATCAAAAGAATTTAGTAAAGATGTTTCTTTGTTCAAAGCCAAAACGTTTTTAACTCAAGATGTTCTAAAGACATCGGAAAACTCTCTACAATTTGAAGCAATACCATTGGCTGCTGCAAGTTCTGGGGAACTGACTACTTTAATTTATAAATGTGATAGCCTAAATGCGGATGGATTAATTTTGGGCTTTTATGGAAACTATTGGGATTCTACTTCTGGAGTAATATATCAAGGTTATGGATTTAAAAATCTTCCAAAAGATAAAGCGTATAACTTTTTAAACAAAATAGAATCCGAAATTGAAAAAAATAAAAATTTCTTAAAAGACAATAATGACAACAATAACATTGTCTTCGAATTTGATGATATAAAAGTTATGATTTGGACAACTTCTGGAAGTTATTTGAAACGGGGTTTTTATAATGGATTCGATTCTACTTGGGAAAAAACGTCCTTTGAGCGCTCTAAACGAAGATTTGAAAGAAAAATTTAAAAAAATATATCAGTAAAAAATCTAATACTAAAAATGAGTATCAAAACAGTTTCAACTTATAATACTCATTAAATCTCTATCAAAATAGTTCGATTTTACGCCTTTTGGCTCCACGGCATTATTCCCTAAAATAAAATTTATTTTAGGGAATAATTTTTTAATCAAACTTAAATCAGTGGTTTAAATAAACCCAACCAGTAATTATATCATTATTACTGTTATTTAAAATAAGTTTGTAAAAATATGTTCCTACTGGTGCTTTTTCATTAGAGGGTATTGTAGTTCCATACCATTTGTTTAAGTTATCACCTTCAAAAATTAAAACTCCATATCGATTGTATATCTTTAATTTATGATTGACAAAGACGTCATAAAGGTTTTGAATATTAAAATAGTCATTAAAACCATCATTATTGGGCGAGAAAGCATCTGGAATGTTAGGAAAACAGCTCATAAAAACATCAAAAGGATTGATACTTTCACATCCAAACTCGTTATGTTGTGTTATGTAATAGATACCAGGCATTAGAATCGTATTTGGAGATAAACTCTGATTTAATGTAAGGGAATCATAAATATTTATATTTGGATAATCTAATAGAAGATCATCGACAAAGGTATAATCACAAATACTAATTTCAGAAACATTAAAATCAGAGGGTCTAGGGATTATTTCGATTTGCATGGAACTTGTTGATGTGCAAACTTCATTTAATAATATTTCAAGACTATATTCACCTTGATTGTTTGGAGTGACGTTTTCTATAATTGGATTTTGAATATCAGATACAAAACCATTAGGTCCATTCCATGAATAAATAGCACCTTCAATAAAAGGAGCCTGAAATTCAAGAGTACTACCTTCACACAAAGAAGTTTGAGCGGTAAAACTACTATCAAACTCTCCAAAATCACTAAAATATCCATAACGACAGCCAGAACTAGAACCACCATGAATTAGTCCCATATGAAAGCGATAATTAGAATTTAAAACTCGAATTGCAGCATTTGAACTGATTAAATTAGTGAAATCTAATTGAGCATATAACCAATTTTGATTTGATCCAGGAACATAATTAAAATCATTTTGATTAATCGTTAAATCACTACCTTCGATATAAAAATGATTTTCGGAGCCAGCTGGTGCGAGGATATTTAAAGCAATAAATTCTG
>Ga0255773_10004777_pt1 | contig 11405 bp, 15 predicted proteins | sample 011ome_17_FD_179971 | JGI IMG/M metagenome (GOLD analysis project Ga0255773, IMG submission 179971) | Coastal salt marsh microbial communities from the Groves Creek Marsh, Skidaway Island, Georgia - 011502XT metaG (version 2) | ecosystem: Environmental > Aquatic > Marine > Intertidal zone >...
TATTTGATACATTTTGCGGTCTTTTGAATAGAAAATAATTCTTATTTACGTAAATTGACGGGTAGGGGGCTTTGTCAGAATAACTCACTTGCCTGACGTCAATAGGGATCGTAGCTATTTAGCTATGCCCAATCCTGTATCCTTTCGTTACTTCAAAACCAGTCCAGAGATCATATAACTTGCGGTGATGCTGTATTTGAGATTTCCAAAAATACATAGATTGAGTTAAGATATTGTTTTTGCTTTACTATTCTTAGAGAAAACGTGTGTTTTAAAACGGGTTTCAAAAAAAACCTGGAAATTGAACTTTTACAATTTGATTGAAAATTATATTTATTTCCGGCGAGGAAAGTTATGAAATTGTCTGCTACCGGTCGCACTAGCTTGTCCCCAAATTCGCAAGCAAGGTTAAAGGGCGAAGGGTAGATGCTTGGGCTAATTAGTCTGACAGCACCTAAAAAAGTCTATAATTTCTTAGTCATAAAAATCCATTTTTCCCAGTAACCCTCAGGGTTTACACTTTCTGGGTAGGGTTCTGTTTCGTGAAATCCAAACTTTTTGTAGAGAGACACTGCTGATGACATGAATTGTGCTGTATCTAAGTAAAGATCGGAATACCCATTATTTTTTGAAACTTTGATCACCTCATCGATCATCAGCGTCCCAATTTTTTTACCTCTGAATTGAGGTCGGACATACATTCTTTTTATTTCGCCACAATTGGGTCTGATCTTTCTCAAACTTATTGTACCTGCAATTTGGCCGTCTGTTTCCACCAAAAATAATCTTCCATCTGGTTCTGCAAATTGATCTAAATTTTCCATGATGAATTGAATTTCATTTTCTACATCCAAGCTGAACCATGGTAGTTTGTTCAATTCGCCAAAAAGAAACGTCAAGAATTCTCTCTGTATGACCCTCATCTCCTCAAAATCTGAGGGCTCATGTTGAAAAATTTTGATCTTCATTCAGTCTAAATTCCTATTTTGTGTATTCTGCTGACCATAGACTGCGGCCGTGACGGGTGCCATGACAGGTGCCTGCGCCGTTTGGCTGGGGCATGAAAAGTAAAAAACAAAATTAATATTTTGGCTTTGAAAACACAACTTCACTTGTGAGATTGAAACTTTCCCAAGTTCGCGTCGCTTTTACTGTACCGGACCACTTTGAAAGCCTTTCTAAGACATTATTTGCATCCTCTTCATTGCGGCAAATATGGCTCTGTCAGAATAAACTACCTTGCCCAGTAGCGCTTTGAAAATTAGCTAATCAGCTATGCCAAATTCTGTATCCTTTCGTTATTTTAAAACCAGCCCTGAAATCATCCAGCTTGCAGTCATGCTGTATGTGAGGTTTCCGCTTTCACTAAGAAATGTAGAAGACTTTCTGCATGAACGAGGCGTGGACGTAAGTTATGAACCCGTAAGGTATTGGTGGCACAGGTTTGGCTCTCAATTTGCAAACCAGATCAAAAAGCGCAGGGCAGGGGGAATGTAGTCCAGTCATTGGAAATGGCACTTGGATGAAGTCTTCGTGAAGATAAATGGTGAAAGGCATTACCTATGGCGCGCAGTCGATCATGAGGGCGAATTTTTAGAAAGCTACGTCACCAAAAAGAGAGACAAGAAAGCCGCTTTAAAGTTTATGAAGAAACCCATGTTGCGATATGGATCGCCCAATGAGATCGTCACAGATAGGCTACGATCCTACAGTGCAGCAGCAAAAGAGCTGGGCTGTGCAGAAAAGCAAGTTACCAAGCGATGGGCGAACAACAGAGTTGAGAATTCACATCTGCCCTTTCGACGACGAGAAAGGGCCATGCTTCGGTTTAGGCGCATGCAGAGTCTACAGAAGTTCGCCTCAATCCATGCCTCGTTTCACAATCTATACAACTCGCAAAGGTCACTCTCAACACGCAGTACATTCAAACTTAACCGTGACGCAGCTCTCAGCGAGTGGCGTTCTTTAGTGATAGCATAGAATATAGCCATCATATGAACACTAGTGCTTGGGCTCGTTTGTCTGACAGCGCCGCCATCGACGGGAAATTAATGCAACATATTCAAGTGGTTACATATTTAGAATTTGACGTTTCCCCAATCCCATCCCCTAAAAATAATTTAAAGGTGCTCCTTAGGCGCGTGGGACATTGTCGTCTGCCCATTAAGTTTGAGTTTAAATCTTACAGTGCTGCGCCCAATACTCACTGTCCCAGTAAATATCAAAACTGAATTGCAACTCATCTTTGACTACGAAATGATGGACGGCCTTGCCGCTTAAACCGCCATCTGCAGTGCAACTACAAAACACAACGACATCCGTTTCATTAGCGACGACTTTATCAATGTGGGGCATAAATCCCGGCCATGCATCGCTAAGCTTACTCAAAACACCTTCAAGAAATGCAGGAAATCCGTGGTAAGTTCCCGACAAAGCATGTTGAGCATGCATGGTGTAAGTGCATTCGGGATGATTTAATTTGGCTAAAGCATCCATATCACCCGCGCCAAATGCTGCATAAGCGGACATCACTACTTCTTCGGCGGTCATAATTTTCTCCTTTTACTATTTTAACAGATGTTGGTGTTGAGGGGCTGATTGCTGAGCCCGCTCATTAATTTTAAGCGTTAGGCGGTGTGTAAGATCCGACGATCTTTTGCGCGGCCGCCACAATGGGAAGATGATCTACACATTCTAAATATATACAATTGCTGAAAGCGCCCGATGCGTAAACGACAGCCATTGCACCTTGCATTGTGTCAGCGTCTGGAAGCTCCATATCTACTATTATGTCATACGGCCCACGTACAAAACTAACGTGGTTTAAGGTACCCCCTGCTGCTGAGACGACTTGTTGTACGGCGGCAATTCGATCTGTACCACCGATGATACCTTTTACGCCCTCGGGGGCGTAAGAGGCCATAAAATAAACCCTGACTGACATTATTCTCTTCCTAATTAAGACTTCAGTTATCGAAAAGCATTGATCCGTTTCTGTCAAATATTACGCCACGAAAGATAATACCAAAATGACATGCGGCCAAAAGATTTGTGTATTCATTGAGGCTTACCGTATAATCCCAGAAGGCGCACAAGTTGGTCAGCCAATCAAGCTGATGAAGTTTCGGCGCAAGTTTATTCTGGATGTGTTTGACAACGCGCATGGCAGCAGCCGAAGTACTTGAGCAAAGCGATCCCGCGGGCAACCGCAAGCTGCATAAATCAAAAAGCTGCGCAAAGATTGATGGTTCGATGGCGCTGGCCATGGCTCTTGGGCGATGAGCGCAGAAGATATGACCGTACCAACGAGCCTATGGGATAACCCAGAGTTACAACCGGAGGATTAGGCTTCAGACATAATTGAAAGAATTGGTCCCATAGTTTCTTCAACCATTGAGTGACCAGTTTCTTTAATTGTTTGTTTGCGCATTTCTTGACGCCTTGCGTTTTCTTCCTGAGCATCTGCCTCAGAAGAATAAATAATAACTGACTGATGCGTGTTTTCATCAATCTTAAACCAGATAATATCTTCTGCTTTAGTATTTGATCTATGCTCACGATGCCATTCTTGCATGGTTTCTGCGCTTGGAACGCCCTCTGGCCAAGACCACTTTGTGTGAATTGCATACTTCGCCATTTCGACCTCTCTTTTGTAAAAGATAACTCTAGGAAACCACAGCAAGGGTCTTTTTGACAACTTTAAAAAGCCGGCTTGAGTTTCGATCATCGTCTAATCTTCATATGCCGCAGGATTGTGTAAGCCTTTCTGAGACATTTGAGACTCCAAATATTTTTGGCTCGTGCTATCCTGAGCCAAACAGGGGGATATAATGAAGAAACATTTTATGTGTACGCATGCATTTTTCGACGACGATGCAAAGCAGGCTTTTGAAGATGCTTCGATAGGCATGACTGATCGTCAGATTTTTGAAATGATGAAAGGTGAAAAAGCGGAAATGTTGAGTCATTGGCGCGGAAATGACGACTTTTTCTTTTGCCATTGGTATGCGGAAGATGAGGACGCTATCATCGATCACTTGGACAAAGTTGGGTTCAATACGCTGATGAATACATTACCCAATGAAATGCCAATATATATGGCGCATGACAAAATCACTGACAAAACAGCTGAAGACATGGTGAAAGAAAATTAAACCCGTGCGCACAGTCCTGATAGAATTTCTGATGACATTCGTAACGCAGGTGGGAGCGGATGATGCTCAGGCTTTTTAAGTTCCTCGGCAAAACTCTCTTATTCAAAACAGCAATCTCTTAGCGCTAGGAAATATCAAATATGTCAATTTATCTCATTAGACATGCTCAATCAGCCTTCAATGCGGTTCACGATCCAAATAAGCCAGACCCCATGATATTCGACGCTCCTATTACAGAAGTTGGAGAAGCTCAGGCTAAGCAGGCTCGAATTGAAGTTGAAAAACTTGACATTAAACACCTTATCGTTTCGCCCTTCACTAGGACATTGCAAACTGCTCAATTGATTTTTGAAAATAGATTGCCGTTTCAAATTAACGCGGTAGTACGTGAGCAACTCGTCAACAGCTGCGATGTAGGAAGCCCGCCAGATAAACTTACAAAAGAGTTTCCCCATCTGAGTTTTGATCATTTGGATGAATGTTGGTGGCATGACGGAGAAAAAGATCACCGAGGGATTGCAGTTGAGCCTGAAGAGGTTTTGATGGAGAGAGCGAACGGGTTTGCCGAATATATCAGGCGTGAAAGTATTCACTCCACGGCAATTGTTTCTCATGGTAACTTCATTCGAGCATTGACAGGAATTAAGCCTCAAAACTGTGAAATAATTGAGTTCAATCCCCAATAGTTTAAGGTAATAACCCCAGCTATTTAATAGAAACAAAAATTGGCTGACCTGTTAAGAAAGTCAGCCAGTTGCTCAGCGTGAAACGCGAGAGAACGCATATTGGCGCGGAAACTACTGCCGCGCGTTATGATGGCCGTGATGTGCTGCGCATATCTGGACCTATTAATTTGGTTATGACGCTACCGCCAGAGGCCATGACATCCCAAACCACTGCGCTTACCGCGACCGTGACGGGGGCCATGAAGGGTGCTTTTGCGCTTGGGCTGGGGCATGAGACATAGGCGTTAGCCTAACCAGTAATCACCGATTGGCGTAATGACCGTGGTCGATGAGACATCAGCGCCAGCTTCTTCACGGGCTTTTTTGACATCTTCTCTAAGCCCAAATGTCTGCATGAACTCAGGGTTTGGGACGTCCATCATTACATAAACGGAAGTTTCATCTGGATTGGTGGCAGCCCAAACAATCTTTGCTCCTTCTGACCCAGCAAACTCTTCCATTTTTTTTGCCATCTTGGTCCAAGTTTCAAAGCCTTTTGAGATTTTTACTGTGACTAACATGCTTGGCATTTTGTTCTTCCTCTTGAAAATTTTTAGCAAAAAAAAATTTAACCAAAGGCTCCCAAAATGAAAGAATTAATTTGCGGCATTATGGACCCAGTGACTGGTATCATTTAAAAAGTGATGCCGAATAACGATGAAGCTGCGCGCTTAGCGCATGAAATAGGCACAACGGCTGCCCGACACGCGCAGGAATTGGCTCTGGCTCAGGTCCAGGACATCCCAAGCCACTGCGCTGACTGCGATTGTGACGGGTGCCATGACAGGTGCCTTTGCGGTTTGGCTGAGGCATTAGAAATGATCTCTATTCCTTAAGACCGAGTTCGCTCAAAGACGTTGATTGAAAGAAGTAATCAATATCGCCCTGATAATAAAAGTCATCCTTCAATGCAGAGCCAAATGCCTCTTCGTGAAATTTCTGTCTGTCCTCAAGATTGGCTTCAGCAGCTTCTTCGCTTGGATAAACCGATATGTCGATAAAAGATGTTGGACCGGTGCGGACGCATAAACACATTTTAAGATGTGGAAAAACTTTAGCGCGCATAAGTTTATGGCTTTTCTGCGCATGCTTCAAAGCTTCTGGGCTATCGAATTCTAAGACTGACACGCGAGCTATAGCCATTCATTCAAATCCTTTATTTTATCTGTAGGTGCCTTTGCCGTTTAGCTGAAGCATAAGTAAATATTAAGCAGCTTTTGGTTTTTCAACGCGATTAACAAAACCGCGCCATAAAAGCCCATCTTTTATCAGTGATACGTGCGTAACGATCTCGTTCTCTTCTTCCCAGCGAATTTCGTCAATATAGTCGTTTTCGTGAATAAGCGTCCATCTCTTATGGACGTCGTATCCATTTTGCATAAGCTGATCGATAGTATCGACATGGTCTTCTAGCGTTACCATCTCAAACTCTCTAATAAACATATAATTAGGATGATGTGCTGCTCTGAATGCCTCTTTATCCCAGTTATCAAAAATTTTTTGCATTTTAGCCTGGACGCTCATTTTTTTACTCCCGCATAGTTTCCCAAATCGTAACTCAAGGCTTCAAAAATGAAAGAATTACTTAGCGGCCTTTGTCGCCTAGTAACTGGTATAGTTAATGAAGTGTTTCCAATAGGCGATAATGCTACGCCCCTAGCGCATTAAGTATCCACGATGGACAAGCAGGTGCCTGTGAGCGTCGCTGTTAAGGTGCCTACTCAAATTAATTAATTCATGGCTCAATATCTCCCCCAAACACATCAATCAGCTCCTTCACTGCGATAATGCCGGCGTGTCCGCACCTACAATTTAAAACAATGTGATTATTTCATATTGACCAAAGCAGCATCATGTTCTACTTTTGTTCTAATCGCCCAAACTTTGCAAGACGAAAGTATCTCGGTTCCTACCTGCCCTCAGATACTGTTCTTACAGCCCCCTCAGTCAATTCTGCGGGGGCTTTTTTGTTTATAGCTCGATCTCGGCGCTCAATTTTCTCCTAGTGCCGTTCCCTCTACCAAATCGACCATTGTAATGCCGTCTAATGTGGCTTTTCCGCAAAATTCAGTTAATTCAGCCATGTCTCGTAAATAGGCTTCTTTATCTGGATAAAGCGTAAAAGAACCTGAATGAGTGTCGTCTATTTTGTACCAATATGCTCTTTCTCAATCCGCAATATTTCATTTCTTGTCTCGTCCAAAACTGATGTTTTTAAAAACTAACGGGTTGCAGGGGGAGACAATCCCAGCTGCGATTTTTACGACTCCGACAGTTTTTTGCTCTGCAGGGGTTTTTTATTGTTTGGAATTAACTTCCTTGAATTCTGGATCGTCCTCGGTTCGATATTGAGGTAGGCTATCATGTATTTTTTCCCACGGTATTTGACTTTCAATCCCAAGATGACAGCCATTTGGTTGCCAATTTTCGGGATCGTCGAGGGTTCCAACAAAAACTGCATCTAGAGTTTCGTAGGAAAATATTATCGGACTGCCGCAGTCTGAGCAAAAACCTCTTTTTGCAATATCAGAAGATTTATAAAATTTTGGTGATCCAGATACAAATTCTAGATAGCCTTTCTCAAAAGCTACGAAAATTGCTGAGGGATTCCCATAGGCTTTTTGGCACATTCTGCAGTGGCAGATAGAAATCCATTTAGGCTTACTGGCAGATAGAAATTTTATTTTTTTGCAGAGGCATCCACCTGTTATTGGCTCATCTTTATTTACAACTCTGGTGTCTGGCATCTGCATGTCTCTTTTTATTCCATAACTGCATCAGGCCGATCATCCATCACCTCGCCGTGAAAATGCGATTATATCATGCACATGATCTGCCACAACGTTAAAAAAGGTTTCAATAATGGCTTTTGCCTCGTCTGCGATTTCTTCAGTTTCATAAGTCGCCAATAGCAAAAGTGAATTTTCTGATGCTGGTTCTGCTTAGCGCGTTATGCACCTTATCAGGCCACCACTTGGACCACTTATTTCTAAACATGATCAAATCTTCTTTAGATTTATATTCAACGTTCACAACTCGTCCATATGCCATGTATCGCTCCTTTTACGCCCCTTACGCACAAGGCAGAGGGGACTTTTTTAACCTCGACTGTCGAAAACAAGTTTTGGCATTGGTGGAGGCGGAGAATTAACATCTAACCCGTGTACGTCTTTTGCAAGTTCCGCAAAGTCTGCTGGCATGTTTCGCATTATCTTAGCAAAACTCGCTTCAGGATCATCTCGCTCGAAGGTTAAGATTACAAAACCACCGGCTGGTGTTTCTTGCAAAAATGATCTTTCGTGTGCGCCTGCATCTTCTCTTGATGCTGCAAAGTTGGGATCATTAGATACTTGATCCATCATTGCTTGCCATTGTTCTTTTTTGCCGGCCAATATGGGCATGCACAGTGCAATAATTGCCATCTTAATTTCTTCTTATCTTGAACCTCGATCGTAATTTGAGTTTGCTGACCAATTTAGCAGTTGCCAAGACTGACCTTGCGTAAAACTGATTCTAATTAACGCTGCTAGGTGGCCGTTGGTGATCGAAAATAAGTATCGATACCGTAAATCCGATCAAACTATAATATGTGGCGCTTAACCGCCGCTTTGAACCGCTTTAAAATCCAATTACTTTGTCCAGCCTGCGTTATGAGAGTTCTATTTTCGTTTTTTTTTGCAGTTTTCTCCAAAAGAAATTAATAAACTAAAACTTAACATATTAAGCGCCAGCAATCCTCCCAATCCCGTAAAATGAGGTTTAACTTAGGAGCGTTTAACCAATAGTTATTCATAAGCTCGCAAATAACTATATTATCGTAACGTATAAGGCTTGAAACATCTCGTAATAATTTTTAAGCGTTTGTGCTTTCATGTTTAGAAACACGGCTCATAAATAGGAACATTCGTGACAAAAGAGAAATGACCTTATTTTCGATTGATCTCAAAGAACTGGCTGAGGACATCGTTTCAGTTTCCTGGTCCTTATTTCGCGTAATGATTCCTACTTTGATCGTGGTAAAAATTGCGCAAGACTTGGGTGCTGTGGATGTTCTGGATATTTGGCTCCAACCGGTCACTGAATTTATTGGCTTGCCTGCCCCGTTGTCTATTGTGCTGACAACGACAATGCTCACAAACCCCTATGCTGGCTTGATCGTTCTGGCATCTATTGACATGATCGGCGACCTTAGTGTCGCTGAAACAAGTATACTTGCGAGCTTTATGTTATTCGCCCATGCTTTGCCAGTTGAGGCTGTGATTTCTCGACAGGCGGGAACAAAAATAATTTTCGTTGTCTGCTTGCGCGTTTTAACGGCTGTTATTTTTTGTTTTTTACTGAATCAAGTTTTAACAAACTTTGATTTATTGCAACATAAAGCATTGATACATCTGCCAGAATTTCAAGTTACGCCATCTTGGTTCGAATGGAGTGTGGATCAAGTCAAAGGTCTGATCTTTATTCAAATTGTGATAATTGCGTTATTAACGGCGCTGGCAATCCTCAAGATCGTCGGCATTGAAAGGCTTATAGCGCTTTGTATGCGGCCTTTCTTGAATTTAATTAAGATAGATGAAAATGCTTCGACAATTATGGTTGTTGGATTAACCCTAGGCTTAGGCTTTGGTGGTGGTTTAATGATCAAAGAGGTAAAGGCTGGCCATGTAAATAAGATGCAGGCTTTAAGTGCCTTGGTTTTTATTAATTTATTTCACTCGGTTTTTGAAGATACAGCTCTAATGATGCTTTTGGGGCCCAGTTTGCTGGTGATCTTAGTCCTACGCTTTTTATTTTGTGTGCTTGTCGCCTTTCTCTTGATTATGGCCTTCAGGATCTTAGCTTGGCCAATTGTTGAATGGGCTTGCGTGAATTCCAAAAGCTTCCCATCAACGGCGAACGGTCATCCAGATCGAGAGGCCATTTTTTAGGAATAAGACGGCGCGCGTTATGCTTCCTGAAAAAGTCAGTTCTGCCCTGCATCTATTGCGATGCCAGGCGCGTCAGAATAAACCTACTTGCTCAGCATAGACTGTGCACTTAGCTCCTTAGCTATGGTTTATGTAAGGTTTTTACTTTCACTTAGGAAAGTTGAAGATCTTTTTCATGAACGCGGCGTAGCAACAAAATACGCCATCATAGTGGACATGATGCGTCGAAGGTTTACCTTTAGGCCATGGAAAAGATAAGAAAACTGAAACTTGACTGGTATAATTTCATCACTTTGATGGAAAAATCGCTGCTTGTCGTAATTGCATTTTTAACCGCCTATGCCGTTTTGGTTGAGATTATATCAGTGGTGTCTGTCCGTGCAGTGAAGCTCACCGATCTTTTGTTATTGTTTATTTATGCTGAGGTTTTGGGAATGGTCGCCGCATTTTATAAATATAGGAAGATCCCGATAACAGTTCCAATTTTTATCGCAATAACAGCGCTTTGCCGTTTGATTATATTGCAAGGCAAGGGAATCAATACCATTGATTTACTTTATGAAAGTAGCGCTATCTTGCTGCTGGCCGTGTCAGCGCTGGTGATCCGCTGGAATTTGGTGAACTTGATCCGTCCTGGATCCGCTGCTGATGTAAAAGAGCGCGACTAGGCTAGACACGCGTTTACAAATCGTAGGTCAAAACATCGGCTATGGGTAATCGTTCAGCATGATCAACATCCTATTTGTTTGTATCGAAAATAATTAAATTGATTTGAACTCTCTGCTCAAACATATTTTCATTTAAGTTACCGTCTGATGATTAAACACATGCGGCAAAGAAAGCCTATCGTTTGATCTTTCGGCTTCAATGGTTGGTCAGATTTTATATTTCCCTGCTCTATTTGAGGCTTGTTTTTAGATCTATACTGAAACACTTGATCAAAAAGCTTACGCTCTTCTATGGTCTTTTCGGATGTTTTTCACTAACCATTGAATTCCCAATCGCTTTCTTTTCTTCCTGCGTTATTGCAATAAATACCCATTAAAAAAATCGTATATCTAGCATATCAGCATAGAAAATGATTGTGCGCTCTCCTAGCCAATGTGCCGCGATTAAATTGGAAATTGCTTAAAAAATGCTGACGTGTTTTGCGCTGAGGGTTAGCCTAACGATCTAAAGTGCCAGGGAATATTCTCGTGCAATCACCTTTGGCCATATAGAACTCGGCTGTTTTGGCCACATCAACTTCGTAAGACTGAGCATAGTGGCGGTAAGTTACGCAGTCTGGGCTGCGATCTCGCAACTCTTGCTGGCGGTCAAAGTAACGAGGGATAAAGAGGTTTCCAGCTGCAATTAAAAACGCGGCAAAAACTAAAATGAAAGTCTGCAAATAGGTCATGGACGCCTCTAGATTTTGTATCGTTTTAAAATAAAGGCGGGGGGTAGTCCACTCGCTTAAAGCCAGGAGCAAGTTCAAAGCATCAATATCTTCAGTGAGTACCGTTGCTTTGATGTACCAATTCACGCTCTTGGAAGCTAATGCATTATCTTCAGCTTGGGCGTTTACTGCGAAGAACAAACTTGGAAGCAATTTTACA
>Ga0255773_10004783_pt1 | contig 11403 bp, 30 predicted proteins | sample 011ome_17_FD_179971 | JGI IMG/M metagenome (GOLD analysis project Ga0255773, IMG submission 179971) | Coastal salt marsh microbial communities from the Groves Creek Marsh, Skidaway Island, Georgia - 011502XT metaG (version 2) | ecosystem: Environmental > Aquatic > Marine > Intertidal zone >...
GTGAGACTTTATTTTTTTTGATAAACTCTCTGTTTGAGGCTAGTAATTCCTCATAGAGTTTTTTCTTATCCTTAGAAAGATAAACTGGTACATCAACTAGCAGATTAACTTTTTTAAATCTACTGTTCGCTGTTGTATCGTACTCTATATCCACTTTTCTATAAGAGTTTTCGAAGGCTTGTTTAAGAGTTGAACTAAGTCTAGACTTTTCATAAATGAAAAAAGACTTTGACTTATCTCTCTTCGGATTAAATAATCTGAAAAGAACTCTTTTGTCTGCTTTCTCTCTTAATGAAAGAGGTACTTTGTTTTCTACTATTTTTTTCATATATTTCTCGCTTTCTGTTTTAGTTTATATATGTACCAGTATATATATTTTTTATCCTTTTAAAACCTTTTTATTTCTGTTGTTTAATTAAATTGTTTGTAAATATATATATATACTCCTGATCCTTGCTGATCCGCCGTGATCCTATACCCGTGATCCTTGCTGATCCCTAATGATGGAGGCGGTTTGTTGTTGTGATCATCGTCAGGGTCAAGAGTCAAGGTTGTGGTCGGTTTTGATTTGATCAAGATACTTGGCTAGGTCGTCATCAGACATAGTGTCAAGGGTTGAGTGTTGTACTTCTTTCTTCTCCACCAAAAACCCCAAGAGCTGAGACTTCAACCTTATCGCGTTGACTGCTGCTGTATATTGTTTCTTGCCGCAAGCATCAACATACACTTTATCTAGTCTTTCAACCTCTTTTGACACAGATTCACTGGTCAAGCGCCTAGCATCACCACGCAATCTGTCAATATACTGGATAATTTTATCTTTCTTTAAGTTGCGTGCAGCTTGTACGTGAGCTGAAGTTTCACTATAACCTGCGTCAACAGCCGCTTGTCTCTTACCTTTTCCACTAGCTATACCCTCACAGAACTTCTTTTCCATTGAGGATAAAGTAGCTTCGTTAGTCTGATGGATTTGGTCAATAGTTATCGCCATATTTATCCTAATATAGCGATTAAATGTTTGTTGTAAATACTATAAGTGTTTGACAATATCGTGATCGTCATGATAGTGGTCGTGAAACTGTTTCCCACTATTGAGAGTAATATGATAATAACTCCCTAATTTACTATCGTGTTCGATAGAAAAAGTACCAACCTCTTTACCATTAAAAAATAGATTACCCTCATCGCAATCATCTTCGTATCTTTTAATTATATCACCTTTTTTATTTTTAAATTGAAGCATCGTTTTCTCCTATTTAATATTAATTATATTTGTGATATTTTACTGAAATGATAAAAAGCCATTTGATCTGGATCTATTTTAGTTTTATAGGTAAATGTATAAGAATAAAGTCCATCATAAATGTCTAAGATAGTTATATCTTTATCTTTGATGTAATATAAATCGTAATAAGATCCATCCTCTTTGTCTTCGTATCTTGAAATCTTATCTTTATCTGTGTATTTTACTGAATCATCAATGACTTCTGAAAGAAATTTACTATCTATATCATCAATTACTTTTTTTAGTTTATCTGTTTCACTTATCATTTTTTACTCCTCGTTTATTAGTTAGTTAATAATTAAGAATAGAAAAATTAAATCCTAATTAAACCAATCTAATTCTTTTAATGTATCTTTATATGATTGATTATCGTTAGGATATTTTTCTATAAGTTGGTTGAGTGTTTTTCTTTCGGACTTAATAGTGTTGTAAGTTTCTTCTTCTATGGTGATTGTTACTTTTCTAACTACTCCGTAATCTTCGTTAGTGTGTGCTGGCCACCATTCTGCGTCCGCTTCTGCTTCTTTTTGAGAAGTATATATCGGGATAATTTCTGGTGTATTATCGGTTTTTTGTTTGATATCCATTTCTGGTTTTAGAAAGATAGTGTCGTGTAATCTTTCTTTAGTATTGATTGGTTTTGTATCTTTATCGTAATGTTTTAATACGATGTATCCAGTGTATTTCATTTTATTCTCCTAGTTAGTTATTTTTATATAAATTTAGAATATAAAAAAAATAACCTTCTAAAACAATATTAAGAATAATAAGGTCTATATTTAGGAAAATAGTCTGGTGTACCTCTATAGTAAACATCACATTTTAATCCATACTCTATAGAGTTTCCTTTACTACCGAACATTCTATTAAATTTAGAGCAAGCACGAAAAGCTTTTCGTGGATCAGTAAATTTTAGTTTACCTTCTTTTATACGATCACCAGCAGTATAATACCAACCACCTTCTTCATGTCCGCCAAGTAATCTATCAGTTTTATATACAGCTAATTTCCAGAATTTTTTAACAGCCATTATCCCTCGCTAGTTTTACTTGTGCGTCAACTCGTTCAATACTTTTGTCATCTTCTAATCTACGATGTCGCTGTATTGAATCAATACGTTGTCTTGATTTAAGTCTTTTATCCTCATCGTTATCTAAACAAGCATGAGTTTCTTTTAGAAAGTCACCTTCATAAAGTTGAAAGCCACCTCCGATATACTTAATATCAAAACCTCTATACTTATCCAATGGTACCTTCAATTCTTGCTGGAATAACTTTTTCATTATCGCATGTATCACAACATTCTCCTTCGTCTTTAATTGGTGATGGATTATTACCCCACCCTGTAAATTCTTCTTTACAAATAACACAAACTTTAATTACATTATCGTCCATTTATTCTCCTTAGTTAGTTTTTACTTATAATTTAAGAATAAATAAAAAATTACCTTTTAAGACAAAAATATACTATTCATAGTCCTTAAAACGAACATCATCAAAACTATCACCATTTCTAAATGATTGAGATAATCTCTCTGATAATTTTTTTTCCTCTCTTGCTTCTAAAAAATTGATAACTATTAACATAACCATACCAATAAATATTAGAAACAAACCACCTAATATAACTAATTCAACAGTCATAATTGTATAGCTTTAACTCCTTTCATTTGTTGAACTTGATCATGTGTTAAACCATAATACTCAGTAGGGTTAACAGGAAACCTACCAGTTTCGTCTAAATAACAGTCAGTAATAATAAACTCGTTATGAACAAAACCTGGCTTACCATCGTAGTGTTTAACATTACGTTGTAAATTAATGAACTTAGTAGTCATTTATTTCTCCTTGTTAGTTTTCTATATATTTTAAATTTATAAAAATTAATTACAAATTAAAACAATTTAAAGTCTAACAACGTCAAGTTTATCTCTCATATTTTCAGATGGACCTGGCTTTAAACTAATTGATTTATAACTAGGTGCATTATCGTAATCAAGTGGAGTAAACATTACATCAAAACCATAATAACATTCTAAGTACCAATCTTGTGGACTACCTTTAGGCCATGCATAACTTTTAGGGTGACTACCTAAAGAATAACCTACACCCCAATCATGTGGTCCTGCTTCGAATCCAACAACTATAATCTTATCAGATTTACTATCACTATTGTAATCTTTATATAACATAAGATTAGTTTCCCAATCAGGATCCATACCCATACGTTTACAGTTTTCATCGATAGCTTTCTTAAACATTTTAGCTGCAGTCAGCATATCAATCTTCTTACTTACAAAGTCTGGTAAATTAGTTAAACTCATGAAAACATCTTTCCAAAACGAATACCTTGAGCAATCGGATGTAACTCATCGAAACTCTTAGCATCTTCGTCTTTAAATGATTTAACGAAATACCTTTTTTTAGTATACATTTGATTATTACAAACGTAATCTCCATCTTCTTTCTTTACATTGTAAGGTCGTTTAGTAGTACCAGCAGACCATTCAATTAAATCTTCTTCAGATTTAAAATGTAACTGTAGTACATAAGTTTTAGGCTTTTTTGCCATAACTTTCTCCTTTCTTAGTTAGTTAGTATTGCTAATAAGTATATAAAACTAAAAACCATAATAAACAATAAAAAATAATCTTCACTCATAAACTCTTACCATTCTCATCTATTATTTTTTCTATACCCGCAACTTCTCTGTTAGGGTCATCTTCGAAATAACTATTGTCAACAGGTGACAAGCCATATTCTTCAATATAATCATTACCTAAAATTTGTTGTCCATCTTCATCATTAGCTGTAGATACAAATTCATCTTTAGTTTGTATCCATAACTTTTCGTCAATTATTTCATATTCTTTTTCAGCAGGAATTGTTATCTTAAATTTAACTTTGATTTTTTTCTTCATAACTGTTTCCATTCTCCTTTCTCTTTATGAAACATTTTAGTATGACCACTATGAGATTCCATAATATCTAATGGATCAAACTCTAAATTACCATAATACATACCATATTCTTTATCTAAATCGTCATCGTCACAAGTATAAAATTCTACACCTGAATCTGCTATTTTTTTATAATGTTCTTTAACTCTTGTCTGTTTAGTAAATACAGAAAAGCCTTCTACCATATCTTTAGTGCAAACTCTTATCCATCTATCAATACTATTGAAATAATAACACCAATCTAATTTGTCTTTCTCTACCATAACTTTCTCCTTTTATTAGTAACAGATACCTGGCAGGACTCCACTAGGGTTTTATACTGGCGTGATCAGCATCTGTTACATTAGACGCAAAAGATACGATAAAAACTCTTGCGTCTAAATACTTATAAAAAAGAAAAAAAGCAAACTATACAATTATTTTAAAGTAAAAGTTGCTTTAGGCGTTTTACTTGCTTGCCCTGCTTTATCTTTATCTTCTGTTGCAATAAAGCCTCTTTCTCTATCCCAATCTAAGTCGATTGTTTTACCACCTTTTTCTAAAAAGTCTCTGATTCTCATTCCAGTTTTGTACATCTGAAATCTTTTATAACCACCAGAACCTTCTCTTTTAGGGTTTTTAGGTACGCATACTTGAATTCTTGCGTCCCTATCGTATTTGTATGTACCAGAAAATTCTTTCGGGTCCATTACTTTAGGCTTTTTAGTTTTAGCCTTTGGTTTAATAACCGTAGATTGACTCTTAGGAGTAATCTTTGGTTTAGTTGCTAGATTTATCATTTCTACCTTTCTAGTTATTTATTTATATTTACTATATAGAGCAACCAATAATAAATTTAAACAATAAAATTAGCCTTGCGAGCAGCCTCGGGTGGTATTGGCGGTATTGGCATAAAAGTAGTACCAATACCAGTTATTATCATTGGTATACTTGAATAATAGTCGAAAAGGTATTGGTATTGGCACTTTTTATAAATTTGAAAAAAATAAAATGAAAAAATATTTTCCTATATAGTAAGTAGCCACAATAGGAATAAAATTAAAGAACCATAAAATATAAAATGCCTAAAAAAATAAATCATTTAAGTCTTATATACGTGATTTTTTTAAAACGTACAAGTATCTTACTGATCGTTCCTATTTATTTCTAGTATTGCGAGAGTCAAATGAGCAGAACTATTAGCCCCTGCTTTAGCAAAAATATAATCGTTTTCCTCAAGGATCAACGGACCTTTAGCTAAGTTGACTGTTTCTTTTGTATCTAACGCATCATGAGCAATTTCATGATTACTACTTTCGCTAGAATCATTAATATACACATCAACATTTATATTATTAGTTAAATCGTTAGCCACTTGTATGTTTTGAATTATAGCTCTACTATCACTAGGAGTAGTGTAAACTGTAGTATTATCAGTTGTTAAATCTAAAAAAGCATTTTTATAAATATTAGCCATTTAACCAGTACCTCTCATAAAAAACCATGTTTTTCTATCTTGATCATCTTGAATATCTTTAGGGTAAGTGCTATTTAACACTTTAATCATGTCTTGTAAATCTTCAATAAGTTGATCAAAGTCAACTTCATTATATTCTTTAGGTGCAGAATTTAATCGGGTCGTAGGGATCTTAGCCATAGTTTACACTAATCCATAAAAACCAAAAAGTACAACAAAAATCTAGTTCTTTTCGCTGTCTTCTTTAATCTCACGTGCAACTTCATTTATTTTTTTTTGAATTTGCACCATTTCAACTGTCACTGAGCCATTACTTAATAATTTAGAGGCCCACTGTGCCTCTAGGTTCCGCTTCTGGCTCAATTTTGTTTCCAGAGCTTTGCTCATTCCATTCCTCCACTGTTAGCCGATTTTCGTCTTCGGGACCTTGTATATCCTTCCACTTAAAAGTTTTCGGATGCTCTTTCCAAAGAGCTTGGCTTGCACTGTCTAAATTATCATGTTTTACTAAGCCTTCTGCGAAGTATCCGCAACGATAAAATTTAAAGTGCACTAACATTTACGCTAGGGCTATCATAAAAACGTTGATTTGTAAAGCTAATTAAACCAAGAAGGGACTTGAGTTTTCCATGTAGCAAACTCACGTTTGTGAGCCTTGTAAAATTTACGATATGCTTTAACAGCACTGATTTCTTTACAATCGTCAGGCATACATTGAGGTGGCTCTTTAAAACCTGCGTCTTCTATATTTTGTGGAAGAATAGATAAATATGATCTAAGTTTCTTCCAAGTCATATGTGTTTTATTATATCGTTCTGTGTATTCTAAACAAAGATTATGCCATAATCTCCATAGATAAATATAATGATGACCAGACTGACGAACCCATATATTACTAGGGTGGCTTACATGAGCAACTTTATAAAATACATTATCGCTGCTATCGTCTAATTTCCAATTAGATACCATACGTTTGCCTGAATTAGATATAACTTTAACATGCTCTCCATCTAATACTCTATGAGCAGTAGAAAGTAATTGAGCATATTCTATAATCATTTTAGTTACATGCTTATCGCAATGCCATTTAGCACATTGAACTGGATCCTCGGATAAATAAAATATATTCATTCGTAATCTACAACTTTAACGTCACTATATAAATTATCATCGTGTGGAAAATAAAACATAAGCTTATTATCATATTCTCCCTCTAATTCTTTTCGTGGAAAATCTAATTTAATTTCTATTAGATGTTCATATTCGTTGAATTGTTTATCAGTATAAATTTTATTAGTGACACAAGTACCTGTCATATAAGAATAATTGTAATCGTAATCTGTTACAGTATGAAAATGTTTTTCAAAACGATATTTTTTACCAACAACACAATTTTTAATGTGAACGTATTTAGTCATTTTCTCCTTTCTATATTTACTTGGATGCTTAAAAACGAAAGTCATTTTAGTTTATAATAATTCTAAATTAACAATTTTATACAATATTATCTACATATACAACCATAAAAAAATCCTGATCCATCATTCATAGAGTGTTGATTTAAATTATCAGAATAAGTTGTAAGCTTTAATCTAATGATATCACAAAGATCAAAACAATCTATATCTTTTACAATTATTTTAGTGTCAGCTAACATTTGTTTAGTTACTTGAACTAAAGAAAATACTCCATCAACTTGTAAAATTATTTCCATCTATAAATAGTTACTTCTTCAATAGGACCACCGGTCGTATATTTGTCACCAACTTTTAATGAATTTATTTCTACCAAATCTTCTTCGCTATAACCATTATCAATAGTCATATCGTCTTGCATAATTTCTCCAGTAGTTGGCTTATTCCCTGCATCTGCATTTACACAATAACCATGCCACCATACTACAAAATAACTTCTACTTGAAGCTTTAACTTTAGCAGCAGTATCAGTTTCTAAAATACCACATGCATCGCATTTTTCAAAACGAGGTTTATCATCATCGCTACCACTAGGGTGAGACCATATATAACCTTCGTCATAACAAACTCTACATTTCCACATGTTTCTCCTTATTTAAGTTGAGTAATTTCAATTACATTAATATCAATCATGCTGTCTTTATCTAAATGGTTTGAAAAAAAGATATTCCAAGCTTCACCTAAATTATTTGCTTGTATTTCTACTTTTTGCACTGGATTTTTCATATCAAAAACTTGAAATGCTTTATTTCTCCATCTGAACATATATTGTATCATGTTTCTCCTTTCTAAATTTTAGCTAGGCAAAGCATGTTAACTAACTCGGGAGCCATAAAATGACTGCTTCGCCTAACTATTCAAAGTGATTTTCAGTTAAGTCATTAACTAAACCTCCAATCAATGTTTATAGACTATTCTTAGAATAATCCAATTAAGAATACTAAAATTAAATATTCCATAATACAAAATTATTTCCTTTCTTTAATACTAAAACAAATAGTTCTTTTATCAAAATCAAACTCAGCAGAAGTTACATCTACATTTTTGACAGGACATTCTTTTAACCATTTTTCAAACATTTTTTTAGTATCATTTTTATAGTTTTTAGCTTTGTTACTATCAATAACGTGTTTAACAGCATCATCTACAAGAGCCATTAGTGTTTCCTTTCTTCTTCTAATCTTAATGTAAGTTTATTATATATACCATCTTCTACGTCAAGTTGATATAACTCTCCATTATCGTGTTCGAATAGAACTCGCCAACAGTCTGGTCTTTTCTTAATCGAAAATAATATTGGCCACTCTTGTTCTGGTTCGTACTTTCTTGCTTCTTCGTCTAACTCAAATTTCTCAAACCTGCGGGGCCATTTATTTTCTTTAGCCACTTTGTTAGCTTGAAGCAATTGGGCTTTAGTCATAACTAGATAACTCATTCGTTACCCTCAACTATATCTCTAAGCTCGTCTAAATCAGAACCATCATCGCTAAAGTCTGATAATTCTAAACCAAAAGAATTAGCTAACTTTTCATCATCTGTTTTTTCTTCTTTCTTTTCTTTGTCTTTACTCATAATATTCCTTTCTATAATAAAATTATTATATACTTATTACGAATTTAAAAGTCAATAAATACAACGAAAACGCCTGTGATAGACTATATGGATTATAGTAAAACCTGCTAAATAAACCGGCTCTACGTCACAATTATTAATGGATTTTAAACTCAGTTTCTATATCTGTCTGATATCTAGGACCAGGAATAAAACAATCAACTACTTCGTAATCTATGAATTTGAATTTACCTTTCATACGTTGATTACAGAATTCGTAAAATCTATTGATCCTCGGAAAAAAGGGTTCACTATCTATTTGTTTAAATTCTAATTTTTCAATTTGTTCTGGTTTACTTAAATTATAATATTTAAAAGTTACAACATAGTCTTTGACAGGTGCAGAATATAACTCTTGTATGATATCCTTTTCTTGTTCATCTTTACTAAATAACTTCGACATGTTCTTCTTTGCAAGTCCACTTGGTATAAAATTTATATTTATTAACAACTTCTTTTGATGTCTCTCCATAAATAATTTCAAATGATTTTCCATATCCATCTCTCATGCAAGACCAATGATCATCGTAAGGTTGTGGCTGAGGAGATGTTTCGTGACACTCCATAGTTACAGCAGAACATAAATATATCATTAAAAAAAATTTAGTCATTCGACAAGTATACATCTATTTAACAGGTTTCGTAAAACTTTATTTTGTTTTAATATGTTATAATATTCTTCTGTTAATCCTGCGACCTTTTCTTCTCCATGATTTGCTACAGGAAAATCGTTTAATGTAACTATAATATGGAATAACTCGTGAAACAAAGTTTTGCCTAAAATTCTTTTAGTTAAACCTTTTCTAATAACAAGAGAATTATTTTTTGTTTCAAAGTAAGCATATTCTTCTATGTTTTTGAAAGATACTTTGATTATTTTATTTTTATATTTAATCTCTGTTAGTTTCATAGGGCCAACTTAATGGCCCTATTATAACATTATCGACCTAACATTCTACTTCTAGTTTGATTATTGACTTGAGTATCAAGCCCTATTCCATTACCTTTTTGCTTACCATTCTCATAAGCTGCTCTATCTCTTACACTAAATGAAGACTTTTTAGAGACAACTCTTACACCTTGATTACGAAGCCAATCTGTAATAGCTTTTTGCTCGTTCTTATAAAGCATAGGTAAACCATCTGGATTTTGTATACCTTCGTAAGGTGGAGCAATTTCGTTAAATCGTTCATTTATACGTTTTTGTAAACGAGTGGCGCAACCAAGTATAAATGCTCGTTTCATTTTATTAATAGCAGATTTACTTCCCGGGACTGACTCGAACTCTTTATCAGCCAATCTTTTAACAGTGTTAATAAAGTAATCGCACATTGATTTAGCAACTATTCTATTAGATTTTCTTCCAACGAACACTGCTTGATTAATACGTTTGTAATTACTATCAACACCACTCTTAGAGAAGAATTGACAAAAGTATAATTTAGCAGTGGCTGATTGTATCCAGCCTTGCCAATTATCTCTTTCAGCATCGTAGGTTTCTCTCTCGATAGGTTCTACTTGACTATCGTCTTGTATATCTGCACGAGATAGATTATGTTCTGAAAGTAACTCTTGAGCTTTTTTAGCAGCAAGCATGGCTTCATTCTCTGATGCGCCATTATCTTCTGACATCTTTAAAAGCTTTTGAATACGTTTCAGTATGCTTTCTTTTTCTTCAGGCATATTTCTCCTTTCTTATATTTTTGTAATACTTTATTATATTTTTTTAAAATTAGTTATTCGACAAAAAATTCTCTATATTGTTCCAATCTTTAGTTATACTATATTTATTAAAATCTTCTGGTGTAACACCTTTTGCTAAAGCTTCTCCATCTTTTCCATAAAATAAATAAACATCTCTATCTTTTTTTACAAGTATAAAAACTTTACCTCCATAAAATTCGTATGATTTATGCCAAGCTAATTGTTCAATAGATAAATTTACTTTAATTTTTGTTTTTCTTCTTTTAGGAGTTTTAACCCATTTACCTTCTATCCAACCAGAATGACCACCATAAGTTACATAATGAACGTCAGGAATTCCTCGTTCTATTTGAGTTTCAACTCTTTGTATAAAAAAATTTTTAAGTTTTTTTCTGATCTGTGTCCAGAGTGTCTTTTCCATCAAATTTACATACAGGGATTGGTTTCATCTTATGTAAATTCTTCTTTCTTATTGCAAGATATTTATCATACATAGGTTCATCTGGTCTAGTCATTAAATGTTCTATTTCTTTATAACTCATACCTAACTGATCTGTATCAGTTCTACCATCAGACCACAAACCATCTGTTGGCTCTGCCATTTGTATTTCTTCTAATATACCTAATTCTTTACCCATAGCCCATACTTGAGTTTTAGTGCAATCAGCTATAGGAGATATATCTACACCGCCGTCTCCATATTTTGTATAAAACCCAACACCAAAATCTTCAATCTTATTACCAGTTCCTACTACTATACCACTCGTACTAGCAGATATTTGATATAAAGTCATCATTCTTAATCTAGCTTTTGAATTTGCAAATCCTAAACTCTCTGTAAATTTTTTATCAGTCATAGAATTTTCAAAAGAAAGATATGTTCCTGTTAAATCTATTTCTACGCCATAAGCA
>Ga0255773_10004788_pt1 | contig 11388 bp, 7 predicted proteins | sample 011ome_17_FD_179971 | JGI IMG/M metagenome (GOLD analysis project Ga0255773, IMG submission 179971) | Coastal salt marsh microbial communities from the Groves Creek Marsh, Skidaway Island, Georgia - 011502XT metaG (version 2) | ecosystem: Environmental > Aquatic > Marine > Intertidal zone > Salt...
ATATTGATATTAAAGAAATATGTATTGATTTAGAAAAAATAGATATTTCAGAAATTAATATAGACTCTGAACTAAAAGAAGCAATTGATATTGCATTTAAAAATATCTACAAATTTCATGAAAGTCAACTTTTTGATTCAAAAAAAATTGAAACATCAAAAGGGGTGTTTTGCTGGCAAGATAAAAGACCAATCGAAAAAGTTGGTTTGTATATTCCTGGTGGAACAGCCCCATTATTTTCATCAGTTTTAATGCTGGCTGTACCAGCTATGATAGCAAAATGCAAAAAAGTGATTTTGTGTACACCTCCTGAAAAAAATGGAAATATTAATAAAGCAATACTATACAGTGCTAAATTATGTAATGTTAATAAAATAATTACTGTTGGGGGTGCTCAAGCTATTGCTGCAATGAGTTTAGGAACTGAAAGCGTTTCAAAAGTCAACAAAATATTTGGACCAGGAAATCAATATGTTACTAATGCTAAACTTAACTCAATTGATTACAATACAGCAATAGATATGCCTGCAGGGCCAAGTGAATTATTGGTATTAGCTGACAACAAGGCTAATCCTGATTATGTAGCTTCAGACTTATTATCTCAAGCTGAACATGGTCCAGATAGTCAAGTTATTCTTATTAGTCTATGTAAGCTTCTAATTGAAAAGGTTGAAAAATCTTTAAAAAATCAATCAAAAAAAATGAATAGAATTGATTTTATTAATCAATCAATCTCAAATTCAAAACTTATTTATTTTGATAAAAAAGAAGATGCAGTTGAATTTATTAATGAATATGCGCCAGAGCACTACATCATTAATGTTGAGGATGAAACCTATTTTATAGAAAACCTTGTAAATGCTGGGTCAGTTTTTATAGGAAATTATACACCTGAAAGTGCAGGAGATTATGCATCCGGGACAAATCATACTTTGCCAACTAACGGAAATGCTAAACAGTATAGTGGAGTGAATTTAGATAGTTTTATGAAAACTATAACCTTTCAAAAGATTTCTAAAAAGGGATTGATTAATATTTCTAAGACAGTTGAAGTTATGGCTGAGGCTGAGGGCTTACAAGCTCACAAAAATGCTATTACAATTAGAATTAATGATATCAAATGAGTAAAATTAACTTAGACATATTGGTCAGAAAGAATATTTTAGAAATGAATTCTTATTCATCTGCAAGAGATGAATTTGAAAACAAGAAGCAAAAGTTGGTTTTTCTTGATGCTAATGAATCTCCATTTCAAAATGAAATCAATAGATACCCAAACAATAAACATATTGATTTAAAACAGACCTTATTGGAATTGAATCAATTAAGTAATGGACAGATCGTCCTTGGAAATGGAACAGATGAAATATTGGATTTAATTATGAGGGTTTTTTGTAATCCTAGTTCTGATAAAATAATAACCATTCCACCAACATATGGAATGTATGATGTAATTGCAAAAACAAATAATGTTGAGAATATTAAGGTTCCTTTAAAATCAAATTTTACATTGAATTTAGAAGAATTAAAAAAATCATTTTCAGAAAAAACTAAACTGTTATTTTTATGCTCACCTAATAATCCTACGGGAAATTCGTTTTCAAGAAAGGATTTAATCGATTTAATTGAGTCTTTTAACGGAGTTGTAGTTATTGACGAAGCATATATTGATTTTTCATCTAATTCATCACTGGTAAGCTTAATTAATAAATACAATAATTTAATTGTTACACAAACTATGTCAAAGGCTTTTGGAATGGCAGGAATAAGGCTAGGAATGGGATTTTCAAATAATAAAATTATAAACTATATAAATAAAATTAAACCTCCGTATAATATAAATTTGCTTACTGAAAAAAGAGCTTTAAAAGAACTTAAAAATATTGATACTATTAAAACAAATATCAAAATCATCCTTGATGAAAGAAATAAGCTTATTGATTCACTAAATGAATTGTCATTTATTATAAAAGTATATCCCTCAGATTCTAATTTTATCTTAATTAAAGTTGATGATGCTGATCTGAGATATAAACAGCTTATTGAAAAAGGAATTGTTTTAAGAAACCGTTCAAAAGAGCTCTTGTGCGATAATTGTTTAAGAATTACTATTGGAACTCCTTATGAAAATGAATTATTAATTAAAAATTTTAAAGAACTATGAAAAAAATTCTTTTTATAGATAGAGATGGGACTCTTGTGGTTGAACCTGAAATAGATAAACAGCTAGATAGTTTTGAAAAACTTAGTTTTTGTCCTGGTGTATTTAATTATCTAAATAAAATAGTAAATGAATTAGATTATGATTTAGTTATGGTGACCAACCAAGATGGTCTTGGAACAGACTCTTTTCCTGAAGAAACTTTTTGGCCTGTTCAAAATTTTATTATTGATTCTTTTAAAAATGAAGGTATAAAATTTTTTAAAACACACATTGATAAGAGCTTTGAAAATGAAAATTCAAACTATAGGAAACCAAGGACTGGTATGCTAACAGAATATATTGAAGACAATAGTATTAATATGGCCAGTTCATTTGTTATTGGAGATCGATTGACAGATATGGAGCTAGCAAAAAATTTGGACTGTTCGGGGATTTTTTATAATGGACAAACTTCTAAAACATCATTTGATGATGTGATTAAATTCAAAACTGAATCTTGGAAAGCAATTTATGAATATTTGAGTGGTTTAAACAGGTACTCATCATTTGAAAGAAATACTAATGAAACTAAAATTAAAATTCAGCTTGATTTAGATGGTACAGGAAGAAGTAACATCAATACTGGACTATCTTTTTTTGACCATATGTTAGACCAACTTTCCAAACACTCATTGGTGAATTTGAACATTAAAGTTGACGGAGATTTAAATGTTGATGAACACCATACGATCGAGGATACTGCTATTGCACTTGGTGAGTCATTCCTTTCTGTTTTAGGTAATAAAATAGGAATTGAAAGGTATGCTTTTTCACTTCCAATGGACGATTGTTTAGCTCAGGTTGCTATTGATTTTGGAGGCCGAAGTTGGCTTGTCTGGGATGCTGATTTTAAAAGAGAAAAAATTGGAGATGTGCCCACTGAAATGTTTTATCATTTTTTTAAATCTTTTTGTGATGGTGCAAAACTTAATGCAAATATTAAAGTTGAAGGGACAAATGAGCATCACAAAATAGAATCTATTTTCAAAGCTTTTGCCAAATGTATTAAAGTAGCCGTTTCTAAAAATCAAAACAAATTAATCTTACCCTCTACAAAAGGAGTTTTATAATGAAAGTAGCAATAATTGATTATGGAGCAGGTAATACTCAAAGTGTAAAATATGCTTTGAATAGATTAGGATGGAAAGGTTTTTTAACCTCAGATATTGAAGAAATTAAAAAATCTGATAAAGTTATATTTCCAGGAGTAGGGGAGGCGAGTAGTGCTATGAGTAAACTTCAATCTTTTGGTCTAGATACTGTCATTCCAAACTTAACTCAACCTGTGTTGGGTATTTGTTTGGGGATGCAATTAATGTGTAATTTTTCTGAAGAGGGTAATACGGAATGTTTAAAAATATTTTCTACAGAAGTTAAAAAATTTGATTCATCATTAAAGGTTCCACAGATAGGATGGAATACGATCAGTAATCTAAAAGATCAATTGTTTAATAATATCTCTGAAAATGAGTATATGTATTTAGTACATAGTTATTATGTGCCTTTAATAAATGAGACTACAGCAGTTTCCGAATATGGAATTAAATACAGTAGTGCTATTAAAAAAGATAATTTTACTGGAGTTCAGTTTCACCCTGAAAAAAGTGGGGATGTAGGAGAAGTAATATTGAAAAATTTTCTAAATAATTAAGCGGATGAGAATAATTCCAGCTATTGATATTATAAATGGTAAATGTGTTAGGTTATCCCAAGGTAATTACAACTTGAAGACTATCTATGGGGATAACCCATTGGATATGGCTAAAAGATTTGAGGATAGTGGAATTAGGTATCTTCATTTAGTGGATTTAGATGGTGCTAAATCAAATTCTGTAGTAAATCATCTTGTTTTGGAGCAAATTGCTCTAAAAACAAGCTTAAAAGTAGATTTTGGAGGTGGTTTAAAGTCTTCTAAAGATATAGAGAAAGCATTTAACTATGGTGCAAATCAAATTACTCTTGGAAGTTTAGCTGTTTCTAATCCTGATTTATTTTTTGACTTATTAGAGAGTTATGGTTGCCAAAAAATAATCTTAGGTGCAGATTTTTTAAATGGAAAAATTAAAACAAACGGATGGCTTGAAGATTCTGGAAAAGATTTAATAAACTTTATTGATGATTTTGTTTCAAGAGGTGTTAATTATATAATACCAACAGATATTTCAAAAGATGGAATGCTAAAAGGCCCATCATTGTCTAAATACAAAGAAATTTTAAAAAATTTTAAAGATGTTTCTTTAATTGCTTCAGGTGGAATTTCTGTAATTCAAGATTTAGAGGAATTAAAATCTATAGGATGTGAAGGTGCCATTATTGGAAAAGCTATTTATGAAAATAAAATTGATCTTAAAAGTTTAACACAATTTATTGAAAATTAATGCTTGCAAAAAGAATAATACCTTGTCTTGATATACAAGATTCTAGAACTGTCAAAGGAGTAAATTTTGTTGATTTGATTGATGCTGGAGATCCTGTGGAATTGGCTAAAGTGTATTCAAAAATAGGAGCTGATGAATTGGTTTTTTTAGATATTACTGCAACAAAAGAAGATAGAAGAACTTTTGCAAAATTGGTAAAAGAGATAGCTAAGAATATAAATATTCCTTTTACAGTTGGTGGTGGTATTAAATCTGTTGAGGATGTTGATATTCTTTTAAAAAGTGGAGCAGACAAGGTGTCTATAAATAGTTACGCTGTTAAAAATCCTGATTTTATTAATGAATTAGCATCTAAATTTGGATGTCAGTGTGTTGTAGTTGCAATTGATGCCAAATTTGAAGATAATGATTGGTATGTGTATTTAGTTGGAGGTAGGGTTAAGACAGAAATTAAATTATTTGACTGGGCTAAGGAGGTCGAAAACAGGGGGGCAGGTGAAATTTTATTTACATCAATGGATCACGATGGAACAAAAAATGGATTTTCAAACAAAGCATTGAGCAAGTTGTCTAATATGGTAAATATCCCAGTAATTGCATCTGGAGGTGCAGGAAAAATAGAGCATTTTATTGATGTTTTTAAAAAGGGATGTGCAGATGCAGCATTGGCAGCAAGTGTCTTTCATTTTAATGAAATTGATATAAATACATTAAAAAAAGAATTAAAAAATAACAAGATACCAGTAAGATTATGAAATTAAATTACAATAAAAACAAGGATGGTTTGGTGCCTGCTATTATTCAAGACAATAACACTCTTAAAGTCTTGATGTTAGGGTATTTAAATAAAGAGTCTTTAAGTTTAACTTTAAGTAGTAATATTGTTCATTTTTATAGTAGAACTAAACAACGAATATGGAAAAAAGGTGAAGAAAGCGGTAACGAATTACATGTTGTTTCTATAAAAGAGGATTGTGATATAGATACTCTATTAATAAAGGTAAATCCTGTAGGTCCAGTTTGCCACAAAGGAGATGATACATGCTTTGAAGAAATTAATAAATCTGAAAGCTTTATAGATAAATTAGAGGATATTATTGAAGATAGAAAAAATAATTCCTCAGAACACAGTTATGTTTCTAGCTTGTTTAACAAAGGAACAAACAAAATAGCTCAAAAAGTTGGAGAAGAGGCTGTGGAAATGGTTATTGAAGCTAAAGATGATAATAAGGAATTATTTTTAAATGAGTCTGCAGATCTACTTTTTCATTATTTAATTCTTTTACAAGAAAAAGGATTTAAAATGAAGGATGTTATTAACCTATTAAAAAAAAGAAGATCAAAAAATAAATAATTCAACTATACATTACTACAACAAAGTCTAGAATTATTTATTATTTACAGATTTATATGTATTATTTTTAATAATAGTTTTGGATAAATATTTGTAAAGTTTTTATAATTAATTTACTGTTATTTATTAATTATATTTAAAAGATGCTACATAATAATTTTCTAAGGATATCATTCTATCTTTTGTTTATCCTTTTAACTTTTCATTCTTATTCTCAAATAAATCTCGGAAGCGGTAGTTATACAACAAATTTTCCAGGAACCGATTCTGCTGGAAGAAACTCATATCCACCTGGAAGTCCTCAAATATCTGGAATTGCATCATCTAAACCTGTTCCAACAAACGATTGGTGGTCAAAATTAGTTAGAGAAAATCACGCTGATAATTTATTTAATTATCCAATGACCATGAAAACAACAAACAATGGTTTGATTTTAACATACATACCATGGGGAGTTATTGGAGACAATAAAGCTCTTGAAATTGGACTTAAAGGATTAAATACCGACAAAACAACTGTTTCAAATCACTCTGATTGGACAGTTACCATGAATTGGGATGATGGTTCTAGAAAAATGACTGCAACCTCTGGAATTGGAATGCCTTTTGTTTATTTTGAAAAACAATCAAGTCATGATTTAGAAATTACAGTAAATAGTGGAGATGTAGATATTAATAATGAAATGTTGATAGTAAATAATGCAAGTAGCGGAGCAAGTTTTGTTGTTTATGCACCTAACGGAAGTAGTTGGAGTGTTAGTGGTAATGAATATTCAACTAACTTAAACAATGAAAATTATTGGTCAATTGTCATGTTACCTCAATCAACTTCAAATGTAAGTCAAGAGGCATCTGATTTTAAAAGTTATGCTTACGTATTTCCTGTCAACACAAAAACTAGCTGGAATTACGATGTTGAATCATCTACAGTTACAACTACTTTTGAAGTAGAGACTGAAGTAAAAGAGGGTGATAAATCAATTTTTCTTCAGGGTTTACTTCCTCACCAATGGGACAATTTATCAGAAAGCAGTAACAAACCTAATTTTAAAAATTATTCAACAGTTAGAGGTGAATTAAAAACTTTAAAAGGAAACAAATTTATTGTTGAAAATAAATTTTCAGGAATATTATCAACTCTACCTTACTTGAATCAATACAGTGACTCATTTAACCCAGGAGAGTTGGAAGAAAAAATTAAGCAAATTCAAAATAATCAACTTGATAGTTGGACCGATTCTTATAATGAAGGTCAAATGATGAACCGTTTAGTTCAAACAGGGAGAATAGCGAATGAAATTGGAAACTATGATGCAAGAAATAAAATATTAAGCACAGTAAAGGAAAGGTTAGAAGATTGGCTTTCTTATGAGTCAGGAGAAAAAGCTTTTTTGTTTTACTATAATAATAATTGGTCAACCTTAATAGGTTATCCCGCAGGTCATGGACAAGATGGAAATATAAATGATCATCACTTTCATTGGGGTTATTTTATCCACGCCGCTTCGTTTATTTCTGAATATGACAAAAGTTGGATAGAAAAATGGGGGCCAATGATAAATTTTTTAATTCGTGATGCTGCTTCTCTAAATAGAAATGATGATAAATTTCCTTTTTTAAGAAATTTCAGTCCTTTTGCAGGACATTCTTGGGCAAATGGTTTTGCATCATTTCCAGGTGGAAACGATCAGGAATCAACCTCTGAAAGTATGCAATTTAATTCTTCACTAATCCATTGGGGAACTATTACTAATCAAGATGATATTAGGGATTTAGGGATTTATCTTTATACAACTGAGCATTCATCTATTAATGAATATTGGTTTGATATTAATGAAAGAAATTTTAAATCTAATCAATCTTATGGGCTGGTTTCTAGAGTATGGGGAAACTCATACGATAATGGAACCTTTTGGACGTCTGATATTACTGCATCCTACGGAATAGAATTCTATCCAATTCATGGAGGGTCATTTTATCTGGGAAATGATAAGGATTATGTTCAGAAAATATGGAACGAAATTGAAAGTAACACTGAAATTTTAGATCCAAATTCTGATAATCCTAATTTATGGTATGATACATTTTGGAAATATTTGGCTTTAATTAATCCAGAGAAGTCTATTAACTTATACAATAAATCTCCTAACAGAGGATTGAAATTTGGTATTTCTGATGCACAGACTTATTACTGGTTACATTCCTTAAATGGTATTGGATTAATTGACCCTGACATTACATCAAATCATCCAATATCATCAGTTTTTAAAAAAGATAATCTGAAAACATATGTTGCTCACAATTATTCAAATTCTGAAATTGACGTTAAATTTTCAGATGGATTTGTTTTAACAGTTCCGGCAAATGAATTAATTACAAACAGAACAATTGAAATTGATGGGGAATTATCATCAAGTTTTAATCAGGTTTATTCAAATGGAACAGTTGATTTAACTTTAATTGGAAATAACATTTCTAAAGTAGAATTTTTTAGAGATAATCAATTAATAAATACTGTCTCCCAAGCTCCTTATAAAATAACAACTAATCCACTTGAGGTGGGTCAGCACAGATTTTATGCTAGAATGTATAGCGGAGAATCATTCAAACTTTCTAATGTAATAAATGTTCAAGTTGGAGAACAATACCCCTACAATGATAAAATCAATCAAATACCTGGAACAATTGAAGCTGGTCATTATGATTACTTTGAAGGTGGACTTGGACAAGGAATTTCATATATGGATTTGACTCAAAATAATAATGGAGATTTTAGATCAAATGAATATGTTGACTCAAGTATTGTAGAAAATGAAGGAGCTACCGTGGGTTGGATTGCAGCCGGAGAATGGCTTGAATATACTGTTGAGGTCAATGAATCTGGATATTATGATTTTGAATATAGCTACGCCTCAGCCAATCAAAATGGAGGTGGACCATTTACACTAGAAATTGATGGGAATAAAATTACTAATGATTTAAATGTATCAACAACAGGTGAGTGGGATGAATTTCAAACTAAAATAATTAATGATATTCCTATTCAAAAAGGAACTCATATTCTTAAGGTTAGTTTTTCTTATGGTGAATTTAACTTAGGAAAAATGATTTTCAACTTTTCTAAAGAATTAGAATATGAAGTGCCTGTAGCAGACGCAGGCTCTAATATTTCAGTTGTTTATCCTGAAACAACCACCACATTGGATGGAAGTAAGTCTATTTACAATGGAAGTAATTCTATTTCTTACATATGGACTCAGGTCTATGGACCTACAATAATTAGTTTCAATGATAACAATTTAATAGATCCAGAAATTTCAAATTTAAATAAAGGAGTTTATAAAATTAAATTGCTTGTAACTGACGGCGTTTATTCTGATAGTGATGAAATGTATGTAATAGTTAATGATTCAGGAAACAATCCACCATCTATTAAATTGGAGACTCCAATAAATGAGTCATATATAAAAGAAGGCGAATCTATTTATGTAAGTGCAGTTGCCTCGGATCTAGATGGAAGCATTAGTAAAGTTGAATTCTATAATTTTTCAGAATTATTATTTGAAGATGTAAATGAACCTTACGAATTTACAATTGATAATGCTAAAATTGGAACATATGAAATATCAGCAAAAGCATATGATGATAAAAATGCTAACACAATATCATCTACAAAATATGTTTATGTTGAAGAAGTTAAATCATGTGTAACAAGTAGCTCTGAATCATTACAAGGAGATTTTAGTGCAGGTTACACCTCAACTTTTGAAACAGTTGGAAATAATGTAACAATTACTTTTGAGCTACTTGATACAGATAAAAGTGGTGTGGTAGCTTGGTTGTGGCAGGAAAATCCATTCTCTGAGTTTCAGATGGATCAAGAATCTAATAATGTTTTTAGTAAAACATTCTCAGGATTAAATATTGGTGACGAATTAAGCTTTGCTTGTAAATTTGCTTATTCAGGTGGAATGTCAGTAACTAAGTATATTAATTACACGGTTGGTTCAGATTGCTCAGATGAAAATGATACTGAAGCTCCAAAAAATTTAAGCGGCGAGATTGCTTCTGTTTCATCTAATTCTGTATTCTTTACTGTTAATAGTGAAGATAATTCAGGTGAAATTATATATTCACTTAAACTTGGTAATCAAGAAAGATTGTTTAAAAAACAAGCATCTGTTGATAGTGAAATTTCATGGACTGGATTAAGTCCTAAAACAAATTATAACTTCATTTTAGGTTATAAAGATCCAAGTGGAAACCAAGGAACTGAATCCTTAACTTTTAATGTTACAACTAAAGAATCAAACAATAATTCCTGTTCAGGTCAATTAGCTACTGCTCAACAAGGATCTTTTGATATAGGTTATAAATATTCGTTTAGAACATCTGGAAACAGCGTAATTATGGAATTTGAATTGTTAGATGATAAACCTGATTTAATAGCTTACGCCTGGAAAGAATCTCCTTTTACTGAGAATCAGATGAGAAATATTTCAGGAAATAAATTTGAATATACTATATCTAATTTAACTATTGGTGAAGAAATTAAATATGCTGTAAAATTTGCTTTTGCCGGAGGTTTAGCTGTTACCCCTTACTTATCATATATAGTTGGTGATAATTGTCTGCCAGACTCTGACAATGATGGTGTTTTAGATTCTGTTGATTTATGTCCTAATACTCCACAAGGTGCTGTAGTTGATTTTAACGGTTGCAAGATCTTTACTTTACCGTTTGATAACAATAAGGTATCAGTAACCAGTTCAACTTGTATTGGATCAGATGATGGTTCATTAGCCTTTAGCGTAGAGGATGCTAGTTATGACTATACTATTACGGTCTCAGGTCAGGATAATCCAGTAACAATTACCGGGGATAACACTACAGCTTCACTAACAGGGTTAGGGAAGGGGTCATACACGGTTTGCTTCACTGTAGATGGACAAGATAACTATGAGCAGTGTTTTGAGCTTAATATAGACGAGCCTGAGGAGCTTAGCGCCTTTATTGATGTTAACGATACTAACGGTTCAGCAAACTTTAATTTAAGCGGTTCATCGTCTTACAACATTAATATTAATGGTGAGAGCTATGATGTTAAAGGCAATAGCTTTACAGCAGATCTTCCAAAGGGACTAAGTATAATAACCATAAGCACAGATCTTAAGTGTCAAGGTTTAATAGAAAGAGAAGTATTTATCTCTGAAGACATATTGTATTATCCAAATCCAACAAAGGGAGAGGTTGATGTATACATCCATGGTAAGGATGAGAGTGTTAGGATGACGGTTTACAGTTTAAAAGGAGATTTAATCTTTACAAGGAACCAAACTATAAGATCAACAAGAAAGACAGATCTGGATTTAGTTGGTGTACCAGCAGGAACCTATTTAGTCAATCTTGAAGGAAAAACAGTAAGAAAAACATTTAAAATTGTTAAAAAATGA
>Ga0255773_10004791_pt1 | contig 11384 bp, 10 predicted proteins | sample 011ome_17_FD_179971 | JGI IMG/M metagenome (GOLD analysis project Ga0255773, IMG submission 179971) | Coastal salt marsh microbial communities from the Groves Creek Marsh, Skidaway Island, Georgia - 011502XT metaG (version 2) | ecosystem: Environmental > Aquatic > Marine > Intertidal zone >...
ATACCGGTGATATTGCCCTCTTCTTTTTAAAAGGACTGGAGCTTTTAGGGGTTAGCAAACTGCACGCCTTGGTCGGAGGATCTATAGGGGGAGGAATAGCCTGGGAAATGGCAGTTATGCAACCACAACTGGCAAAATACATCATCCCTGTCGCCGCCGATTGGAAAGCCAATGACTGGATTTTGGCCAATACATTTTTACAACAACGGATTCTAGAAAACTCAAATAATCCTCTAGAAGATGCGCGTATACACGCAATGCTTACTTATAGAACCCCGCAGTCGTTTAGCCAACGATTTGATCGGACTATAAACGAAGAAATGGGAATTTACAATATAGAAAGTTGGTTATTGCATCACGGAAAAAAGCTGGCTGAACGTTTCTATTTGGAAGCATATATTTTAGTCAACCATTTGTTGGCATCCATCAATATTGAACGCAAAGGAGAAAAAGCGCTAGATCTGATAAAAAAAATCGAAGGTGAAATTCACCTTATCGCAGTTGACAGTGATTTATTTTTTACTCCCGTTGAAGACCAGAAAACTTATGAAATGATCAAACCTGAAAAGACTTCTATTTTCTATCACGAGCTCAAGTCGATTCACGGACATGACGCCTTTTTAATCGAAAATGACGCCATGATCAAAATATTAAACCCAATTTTTAACAATTAAACCTCTTAACTATGGAAGTCTCTTTAGAGCGTATCAACGAAGATTATTTATTTGAAGTTAGCAACCCCAATGGGCATAAAGTCCTTTTGGACAACAAATCAAAAACCAGTGGAGAAGTCCAGGGTGTGAGTCCAATGGAGCTCTTGCTGATGGGAGTTGCCGGATGTAGCGCAATTGATATTGTTGCCATATTAAACAAGCAAAAGATCAATCCTAAGGTCTTGAAAATGGAAGTCAAAGGACATCGCAATGCCGATGAGGTACCAGCCCTGTTTTATCAAATTGACATTATCATTTATTTAGAAGGTGATTTTTCAGCCGAAAAAGCCAAACGTGCTGCACAACTTTCCTACGACAAATACTGTTCAGTATCAAAAACCCTAGAACCCACAGCAGAAATCTACCATAAAGTAATCCTAAATGGAGCAGAAGTCTAACTATTTATTTGAAACAGAGGCGATCAGAACCCAGATGGAGCGCTCTTCTTTTGCAGAGCATTCTACCCCTTTACACTTAACCTCAAGTTTTGTTTTTGAAGATGCGGAAGAAATGCGCGCCTCTTTTGCAGAGGAAAAAGAGCGAAATATTTACAGTCGTTTTTCAAATCCTAACACCTCAGAATTTGTCCAAAAAGTAGCTCAAATGGAAGGCGCTGAAGATGGAGTATCCTTTGCCAGTGGAATGGGAGCAGTGTTTGCAACCTTTGCCACTTTTTTAAATGCAGGCGATCACATCCTTTCAGCAAGAGCAATTTTCGGTTCTACCCATACCCTGTTTACCAAATATTTTCCCAAATGGGAGATTGCTACTACCTATTTTGCTGTAGATGCACTAGCAGATTTAGAGAGCTCGATCCAACCAAATACCCGCTGTATTTACGTGGAATCACCCACAAACCCTGGGGTCGATATTTTGGATCTTGAAGCCATAGGTGCACTGGCAAAAAAACACAATTTATTATTTGTAGTTGACATTTGTTTTGCCACACCTTATCTACAACAACCCATTAAGTTTGTAGCCGATTTGGTCATTCACTCTGCCACCAAGCTGATGGACGGACAGGGGAGAGTACTCGGAGGAGTTACCGTAGGAAAAAAAGAGTTGATACGAGAACTTTATCTCTTTGCTCGAAATACAGGAGGATCACTTTCTCCTTTTAATGCTTGGGTTTTGTCCAAGAGTTTAGAAACCCTTGCTGTAAGAGTAGATCGCCATTGTGAAAGTGCATTAGAAATCGCTAAAAAACTTGAGCAACATCCTAAAGTAAATTGGGTGAAATACCCCTTTTTGAGTTCTCATCCCCAACATCAACTTGCCTTAAACAGATGAAAAAAGGAGGAAATATCATCTCTTTTGAAGTCAAAGGAGGTCTTGAAGCGGGAAGAAAATTCATCAATGCAATTCAATTGTGTTCGCTTTCTGCAAACTTAGGAGATTCCAGGTCCATCATCACTCACCCTTCCTCAACCACCCACAGTAAATTGTCAGATACAGAGAGAGAAGAGGTAGGAATCAGCCTAGGAATGATCCGACTTTCAGTAGGATTAGAACACCATCAGGATATTTGTAACGATATTAAAACAGCTTTAGATGCCTAAATTGGAGATACATTCAGCCTTAGAAAAGCGCATTTTGGTTTTAGATGGAGCTATGGGAACCCTGATACAGCAACACCCACTCGAGGAGGCTGATTTTCGTTCCACCCGATTTAAAGACCATCCCTGTCCGCTTAAAGGGAATAATGACCTGCTTTCGCTGACTCAGCCTGAAATTATCAAATCCATTCACCGCGCCTATTTTGATTCAGGTGCTGACATCGTTGAGACCAATACATTTTCTTCAACTTCCATAGGAATGGCGGATTATCAAATGGAATCTTTAGCCTATGAGTTGAATTTCGAAAGTGCAAAAATCGCCAAAGAAGTCGCAGAAGAATACAGAGATAAAACACCCGATCAGCCACGTTATGTTGCGGGTTCTATCGGTCCAACGAATAGAACAGCCAGTATGTCTCCTGATGTAAACGACCCTGGTTTTAGAGCGGTGACCTTTGATGAATTGGTAACAGCCTACAAAGAACAAGTAGAAGGTTTGATTGACGGAGGTGCTGATTTGCTTTTGGTAGAAACCATTTTTGACACACTAAATGCCAAGGCGGCACTATTTGCCATAGAAGAGATAAGAGCTAAAAAAAGCGCTTCAACCCCCATCATGATTAGTGGAACTATTACAGATGCTAGTGGTAGAACACTGTCTGGACAAACCGTTGAAGCCTTTAGAATTTCATTGAGTCATATTCCTGTACTCAGTATTGGGTTTAACTGCGCCTTGGGCGCTGATCAGTTATTACCCTATGTCAAAAGACTTTCCAAGCAAAGCGATCACTTTATTTCTGCTCATCCCAATGCAGGACTTCCCAATGCCTTTGGTGAATATGATCAAACTCCAGAGCAAATGCGTGATTTGATTGAAGATTACCTCAAACAAGATGTGGTCAACATCATTGGGGGTTGTTGTGGAACCACACCCGAACACATCCGATTGATAGCTGAGCTTGCCAAAAAATACAGTCCTAGAAACCCCAAAGCCCTTCTGAATGACTGATTTTAAGAAAAAACCGTTGAGATTATCCGGCTTGGAGCCCCTTGTCATTGACGAACAAACCAATTTTGTCAATATAGGGGAACGCACCAATGTGACTGGATCTCGAAAGTTTTTACGCTTGATAGAAAACCAACAGTATGATGAAGCTATAGAAATTGCCCGTGAACAAGTTTTAGGTGGAGCACAGATTATCGACGTCAATATGGACGAGGGAATGATAGACGGAGCAGTGGCAATGACGACCTTCCTCAATCTGATTGCTGCTGAACCCGATATTGCCCGTGTCCCCGTGATGATCGACAGTTCCAAATGGGAAATCATCGAAGCAGGACTCAAAGTAGTTCAGGGGAAATGTGTAGTCAATTCCATCAGCTTAAAAGAAGGTGAAGCTAACTTTTTAGCTCATGCAGCTACCATAAAAAAGTTTGGAGCAGCGGTCATCGTTATGGCTTTTGACGAAGAAGGTCAGGCAGATAATTTAGACCGTCGTATCGCCATTTGTAAACGCTCCTATAATTTACTCATCAACCAAATCGACTTTGCTCCCGAAGACATCATCTTCGATCCTAATATTTTTCCCGTAGCAACCGGTATGGAAGTGTATCGAAAAAATGCTTTGGACTTTTTTAATGCGACCAAATGGATACGCGCCAACCTCCCCCATGCCAGTGTGAGTGGAGGAGTAAGCAATGTGTCCTTTTCTTTTCGTGGAAACAATACAGTACGTGAAGCCATGCACGCTTCTTTTCTGTACCACGCCATTAAAAATGGGATGAATATGGGAATTGTCAATCCAACCTTACTCGAAGTTTACGACGAGGTTCCCAAAGAACTTATGGAGTACGTCGAGGACGTACTGCTAGATCGAAAAGAAGATGCGACCGAACGTTTGCTAGAATATGCAGAACAATTGGTATCCACCTCCAAGACCAGAAAAAAACAAGACGATAGCTGGAGAAAAGAAAGCTTGGAAAGCAGAATTAGCCATGCCCTAATCAAAGGAATTGACAGCTATATAGAAGCCGATACTGAAGAAGCGCGATTGAAAGCTAATGAGCCAATAGAAGTTATCGAAGGGCCCTTGATGGATGGTATGAATATCGTTGGTGATCTCTTTGGAGAAGGGAAAATGTTTTTACCTCAGGTAGTCAAATCAGCACGAGTTATGAAAAAGGCGGTTGCGTATTTACAGCCCTTTATCGAAGCTCAAAAAAGCGGGGACAAACAGCATGCAGGGAAAGTATTGATGGCTACTGTAAAAGGTGATGTCCACGATATAGGAAAGAATATTGTAAGTGTGGTTTTGGCGTGTAATAACTACGAGATCATCGATCTGGGGGTAATGGTGCCTCCTGAAGTAATCATCCAGCGTGCGGTAGAGGAGCAAGTAGATGTAATCGGACTGTCTGGACTCATCACTCCCTCTTTGGATGAAATGGTGTATGTGACCAAAGAACTCAATCGATTGAATATTGACATCCCCGTTCTTATTGGGGGTGCAACCACATCCAAAGCGCATACGGCGGTCAAAATTGCACCAGTATCAAAGTCCGCAGTGATCCATGTCAACGATGCCTCTCGAGCTGTAGGAGTGGTAAGCAATCTTTTACAAAAAGATAAAAAGGAAGCTTATACCCTTAAAATAAGAGAGGATTACGAAGCCTTTAAGGCTAAATTTATGTCTAGAGGCTCTGAAAAAGAATACCTCAGTTACAGCCAAGCCCAGCAGAACCCCTTTCCAATCGATTGGGATGAATTCAACCCACAGCGACCTAAGACCTTAGGAACGCACACCATCAAATCCTTGGATTTAGAGTTGTTGTTGCCCTTTTTTGATTGGACTCCGTTTTTTAGGTCTTGGGACCTTCACGGAAAGTACCCCGATCTGCTGGAAGATGAGGTAGTGGGTGAACAGGCAAAGGTTTTGTATCAAGATGCCCAAACCATGTTGCATCAAATGATTGAAGAACAATGGGTGACTGCCAAGGCGCGTTTTGGGTTATTTCCTGTAAATGCTGTGGGAGACGATATTGAGATCTATTCAGATGAAAATCGATCTAAAACCCTTGGGCAGTGGATCACCCTCAGGCAGCAATTAAAAAAAACCAAAGCCCAACCCAATATCGCCCTAGCCGATTTTATCGCACCAAAAGCTTCAGGGAAAATTGACTATATGGGAGCTTTTTGCGTGACTACTGGTTTTGGTACAGAAGAAAAGGCCAAGGCATTTGAAGAGGCGAATGACGATTACAGCTCCATCATGGTCAAGGCCCTGTCGGATCGTTTTGCTGAAGCTTTTGCGGAATATTTACATCACCAAATCCGAACTGAACATTGGGCTTATGTAAGCGAGGAAGGCCTGTCCAATGAAGAATTGATACAAGAAAAATACCAAGGTATCAGACCTGCACCGGGTTATCCCGCCTGTCCAGATCACTTGGAAAAAAAGACACTGTGGAAACTGCTAGAGGTAAAAGAAACTATAGGCGTAAGCCTGACGGAAAGCTTGGCGATGTTGCCAGCCTCTTCGGTTTCAGGCTACTATTTTGCCCATCCACAATCGCGTTATTTTGGTCTGGGTAAAATCAAAGAAGACCAATTAGTCGATTATAGTAAACGCAGAGGAATAGCTTTAGAAGAAGCCAGAAAATGGTTGAATCCCAACCTTGCTGAATAACTTAGAACAGAGAATAAATGAAAATAACAGAACATATAGCCCAATCCCCTGGAACTACTCAATTTACTTTTGAGATACTTCCTCCGCTTAAAGGGCAAAGTATCAACCAACTTTTTGATGTGTGTGATGAATTGATGGAATTCAACCCTCCTTTTGTGGATGTGACCTATCACAGAGAAGAGCATATTTACAAGAATGCAGGAAATGGATTGTTGGAGATGAAAGTGATAAAAAAACGACCCGGTACAGTCGGGATTTGTGCTGCGATTCAGGGGAAATATAAGGTGGATGCCATACCCCATATACTCTGTGGTGGTTTTTCTAAAGAGGATACGGAAAACTTTTTGATCGATTTGGACTTTTTAGAAATTGACAATGTAGTTGCCCTCCGAGGCGATGCCTTAAAATCAGAAACCTATTTTAAACCCAATCAAGATGGACATCAGTACGCCAATGAGTTGGTTGGGCAAATTGCCGACCTCAATAAGGGAATTTATTTGGACGATGAACTGCTCAACTCCCATGCTACAGATTTTTGTATTGGGGTGTCTGGGTATCCTGAAAAACATATGGAAGCCCCGAGTATGGAAAGCGACATTCATTTTTTAAAGAAAAAAGTAGCTGCGGGAGCGGAATATATGGTAACCCAAATGTTTTTTGACAACCAAAAGTATTTTGATTTTGTCGAACAAGTACGTGCACAAGGAATTGAGGTACCCATCATCCCGGGACTAAAACCGCTTTCTACTTTAAAACAGCTCAACATGATTCCCCACCGTTTTCATGTTGATTTACCCGAAGCCTTGGTAAAAGAAGTCATCAAATGTAAAGACAACAAGGCGGTAAGGCAAGTGGGAATTGAATGGTGTATCACCCAAAGTAAAGAACTTAAAAAAGCCAAAGTGCCTTTTTTACACTATTATTCCATGAGTAAATCAGACAATATTAAAGCCATAGCCAGGGAGGTGTTTTAGGGGGACAGATTAAACTAAATTAGAGTTCTATATATTCAGACTTTCCAGAGGTTTTGTTGCCGTTTAACCATTCCCAGTCCAAACTTAGCTTGATTTTTTGATTTTCGGTCACTGTGATGTTTGCAATGGCTTTACCCGCCTTTAGCTGGTTGTCAGTTGTCAAACATTGGTATAACATATCTAATTTATCCTTGTTTAGCAAGGCAATAATTTTTCCATACTTGATACTCGCCAATCCAAAAACAGTTAAAATAAGATTCAATTTACTGTAGAGAATTATGGGGTAGGTTACCATTGCAAATCCAGTGATACAAATTAAATAAATGATGATTTTATCGATACTTAGACGAACTGCCTTCCGTTTGTACCTCAAGCTTAAAATTCCGCTGATTAAAAAATAAGAGCTAAAAATTCCAATGGAAAACAAAAAGGGACTTTTATGATTTGGTAAAACAGAGACCACTAAAGCTGAAAAAGCAGACAGAAGCATGGAGTAAAAAAAACTTTTCCCGATTTTTTATGGAAAAGGCTCCCCTTTTTACTGACTAAAGAAATACCCCCACTAAGCAATGCAATTCCTCCAAGGGGTGCGTGTATATATTGAATTAAAAATTCAGCGAATTGTTCCATCTGCATACTTTGAATTATTGAATTTGTTCCAAGTCTGCCAAATACATTACGATAAATCTTAATGAAAAATATCCAAATAGATCACGGCTATACAGTATGGATTTCATGTATTGGGGTCAGATTGAGGTTAGCATAACGAATTTATAAAATATAAATCAATTGGCTGTCAGTTCGTTAAAAAGAGCTTCAAGGCTTTCGTTTTTAAGTTGTAGGGATAAGATTTTAAGTCCGTTATCATGGGCAAAGTCAAAGACTGCAGGGCGTTGATCTTCATTGCCTTTAAGGTAAATTTCATAGTCAAAATCATGAGTATTTTTAACCTTTTCTACTTGAGGAAGTCTTGCCAAGGCCTCAGTTTCTATTCGGTAGTCAAAACTGACTTCGATGATTTGCTGTTGGTTTTTTCGCAGTCGATCTAAAGACTGATCCAAGACGATTTCACCTTTGTTAATGATGACCACCCGATCACAAATGGCATCTACTTCCTGAAGGATGTGGGTAGATAGAATCACGGTTTTGTTCTTACCCAGCTCTCGTATCAACTTTCGAATTTCAACGAGTTGGTTGGGGTCTAGTCCTGTAGTGGGTTCGTCTAAAATGACAACTTCTGGATCGTGGAGCAGTGCTGCAGCCAAGCCAACGCGTTGTTTGTATCCTTTGGAAAGGGTGTTGATTTTTGATTTGGCATGTTGTTCCAGTCCCGTTTTTTGGATGATTTCATTTAGTGAAGGGTTGGAAATTTGGTAGAGGTCTGCATTGTATTTTAAATACTCTATCACGTACATTTCAGGATAGAGCGGGTTGTTTTCCGCTAGATAGCCAGTCTTTCTTTGGATGTGTTCGAGCTGAGTGCGCAGGTCTTGATCAAAAAAATGAATCTGGCCCTCCCAATTGGTATAATAGCCTGTCAGTATTTTCATCAGTGTAGATTTTCCAGCACCGTTGGGGCCCAACAGTCCAACGACCTCCCCTTTTTTAAGTTTGATGCTGATGCCTTTTAATGCCTGAACGCTACCGTATTTTTTGCTGACATCCGCAATGATTAAACTCATTTTTTTTGTTTTAAAGATACTTATTTCTCCTCAGTTGTTTGGGTGCTTTTTTGTTCGATCAATACGGTCAGTATGATCAAGATACCTCCCAATATACTTCGATTAGAAGGAATTTCACTGAGGAAGACGACACCTAATAGAATCCCGTAAATGGGTTGAATTCCACTCATGATACTGACAGTACCTACCGAGAATTTCTTAAAACTGTTGAGAAAAAGAGTATGCCCCACAGCCGTAGTCACTACACCTAAAATAAGGATAAAAGGCAGTTTGTCGATATAGGATTCCGGTTCAAGGTAATACAGGGCCGGGAGTAGAATGACCATGGTTACTCCCATTTGGTAAAGCATGAGTACAGAACCGTCCACCGTTGCAATTTTTTGCTTCATAAAAATATTTCTAAGGGCATAGCACAAGGATGACAACAACCCCATCAGCACCCCTTGAGTAATGCTGTTGTTCAATTCAAAGCTGGGAGCCAAAAGATAGACTCCTGCTAAAATCATCACCCCTAGGAACAAATGTCTCTTTTGATATTTTACATCAAAGAAAAAGGGTTCCAATAAGAGGGTAATCATAGGGTAGGTAAACAGGGAGAGCATTCCTATAGCAACTGAGCTCCATTGAAGCGCAAAGAAATAGGCAACCCAATGTCCTGCCATTAAGATTCCACTGATAAAGGCTGTAAATCCTTCTTTTTTAAAGTTTAAAAGGATGCGCTTTTTCTTCCAAATCACATAGATCAATAGCAATACAAAGGCGACTACAGCTCTCGACCAAATGGTTAGGGGTGGGGGTAAGTTAATATAACGCCCCAAAGCTCCAGAAGTTGAAACACATAGCATTGCGATATTCAATAATATAAAATGGAGGTAATTGTTTTTTGACATAGAGTTAAAGGAGTAAAAATTGAATTAGACCTACGGTAACCATTCCCCAAAATGTTCCCGTAGCCATACTGAGTACTGCCAAGATGATTGCGTGTGGCATCCATTTTTTTTCGTAGGCAGCCGTAACGGCTGGAGCAGTGGCAATTCCTCCTACATTGGCCATACTCGCAATAGGAACCCAAGCCGCATGGACGTTTAAAAGCTTTGCTGCACCGAGCATAACTAAAAAATGGCTGCTTAACCAAACGACCAAAAAGCCCATAAATACGATGTCAAACTGGATCAGATCAAATTGCAGTTTAAGACCCAAAACGGCCATCACCAAAAGAATTAAAATACTGCCCAACTGAAGGGTAAATTGGCTATTCCAGGATTTGATAAAAAATCCAAATCCCAAGCCCAATAGAGAAAGAGCAACTACTTTACCTACAAAAGAGGGGAGGCTGATGTGTGCTAAAAACACGCTGCCCAAAAGGATGGAGATGCTTAACAGTGGACTTTGACTTTTATTTTGATTGGTATTGACCTCAGATGGAGGTTCATAGGATTTTATTCCCAACAGTCTGTTTACGGTATCACTTTTTTTGATGGTTTGGAACATACCTATGGTCCACAGATTGACCAGTATATTGTCCAAAACAAGTATGGTCAGGAATAAAGCTTCAGGACAGGCAACCAATTCCTTTAATACCAATTGACTGGTACTTCCCCCAATCCAACTTCCAACTATGGGTGGAATCCCTTTCCAACGCTCAAGTCCGAGTAAACTCTCCGACACAAAATCAGTATTTTGAAAGAACAGTAAAAATCCTACGGGAAAAATAGCGATCCACAAAGACCCTGATAAAAAAACGGCTATAGGCTTCCATCCCACCTTCTTGAGTTGGGAGACTGATAGACTACTCATCACAGCGACTATAGCAAGAGGGATAAAAAGATCTTTACTCCACTGATGAATTGTCACCTCTGAAAAATCTCGATTTAGGATGTATGAACAGACTGCGGGGATGAGGTAAGCTAGAAGTATAGAGGGTAGCCAATTAAAAATTTTTTTAATCCAAGTGGAATTTAAACGCTCTAAAAATAAAACCAAAAGCACTGTAAAAATGGTAATCAGTACTGCTGCAGTCATTGAATGTACTTTTTGTGTAGTTAAGATAGTTTATTTCACTTCATTTTTATCCAAACGGCTTCTTTTCTGTTGAAAACGTTAAAAAAAAGGAGGAAGTGTTTGTTTTTTTAAAAAGCTATGCTACATTTGTGCCGATTTAAAAGTCATGAAAAACAATTTTTCTTATTACAATGCCTTCTATTACTTCTATAACGAAGCTAAGTGGACTTTGTAGTAAGATCATTACAACATATACAATTAAGAGTCCTGATTTTTTCGGGACTTTTTTTTTGAATTAAAATGCAAGACAAACCAAAAATAGCGATACAAGGAAACCGAGGTTCGTTTCATCATGTGGTGGCTAAGAACTACTACGGAGAGGATTTTTCTCTTGTAGTGTGTGAGACCTTTAACGATTCAGTAAAGGCCCTACTCAACGGTTCAGCAGATCAAGCAGTCATGGCTATTGAAAATTCCATAGCAGGTTCCATTATTCCGAATTATGCTTTGATTGATCGCAATAAACTTGCTATAGTTGGCGAATACAGTTTGAGTATCCATCACCATTTGATGGCTTTAAACGGTCAACAAATTGAGGACATCAAAGAAGTCCATTCCCATCCTATGGCTTTATTACAATGTCAGGATTTTTTCCATCAATACCCTCATATCCGTTTGGTTGAGTCGGAGGATACGGCTGACGAAGCTCGACGTATTTCAGAGCATCAACTTAAAGGTATAGGGGCAATTGCCAGTCAGGAAGCAGCAGAAC
>Ga0255773_10004798_pt1 | contig 11371 bp, 22 predicted proteins | sample 011ome_17_FD_179971 | JGI IMG/M metagenome (GOLD analysis project Ga0255773, IMG submission 179971) | Coastal salt marsh microbial communities from the Groves Creek Marsh, Skidaway Island, Georgia - 011502XT metaG (version 2) | ecosystem: Environmental > Aquatic > Marine > Intertidal zone >...
GGGTAGTTGGGAAGTAATGTTCAATATTAAAACACAAACCCTATATGAACATTGTGAAGTTAATGGGGTTGGTGAAGAACTAGGTAGAATAACAAATATTAATACATTAATAGAAATTTATGAACTAATGTTTGGTAGTCTGGAATAATTTTCTTACATTTGTATAACAACATTAAAAAACAACAACATTATGAAAAATAATTTTAAAGAAGGTGCTATCGTAACAATACATGAATGCTACTTAAATGATGAAGTAACTCAAGACTATAATACAAGTGCAAACGCTATTATACTATCTGAACCAAAAGATGATGAAGAATTAGTTTGTATCCAATATACTAGTGGTGAAATTGATTTCGTTCCACAAGATATATTAGAACTAGGTTTCACACAACTTGAATCTAACTAATGTTATCCTATATAAAAACATATAGAAAATTAAGAGGTGGTAAATGGTATAAGTGTGCCAAATATTCAAACATATTCGGTACTATATTCTATTACTCAAAAACAAAACCAACTAACTACAAACATTGGATTGTGAAAAAATATAAATATTAATTTGATAGTCTGGAATAATTTTCTTACATTTGTATAACAACATTAAAACAAACAACTATGAACAAACAAGAAATATTTGATAAATGGTGGGTAAACCAAAATGGTCAAAATATAGCCACTAGAATATATGGTGAACAAGCAGAGAAAAATATATTACCTAAACTCGCAGAACTACCTACATTCACACCAGAAGATAATACTTACGAATCAAACAACCTAGAAGCAATATCTAACAATATCTTTTGGGATGAAGTACAAAGATTAGCAAAAGAAAATAACCTACACTTAAACTAAATAATTATGAAACTATACGGTGCAGAATGTGACTCAACTTATATCACACTATACGCAAAAGATAAACATGACGCAATGTGTCTAATACTTGAAGAAGCTAATAAACTAGGTCTGGATATAAATTATAAACAAAACGATAATAAAGAATATACACTATACGTTAATTGGACTGACTCACAATCAGAAGATATAACACTAACTGAAATAAAAACAAATAGGGGTATAGTTGCAGTAGAATCGTATTAGAAATATTATGGTTAAAAATAAACAAATAAATCAAACCATTAAGAACAAAAGAAATGGGTATTGGGAAGAATATCATCCTAATGGTCAATTATATTCTAAAGGTAATTATATTAAGGGTAATAGAGATGGTTATTGGGAAGCCTATCATTCTAATGGTCAATTATATTCTAAAGGTAATTATATTAATGGTAAACCTCATGGGTATTGGGAAGTATATAACCATAATTCTAATATATGCTATAAAGGTAAATATGTTAATGGTGAAAAAAAAGCCTATTGGGAAGGATATTATCATAATGGTGAAGTAATAACTAAATTTATATCATGAAACAATTTAATAATGTTGTAATACTATCAGAGTATAAAAATAAATACAATCAAACAATTAAACTTATACTAGACGAAAACCTAGAAATGTGGTTCTATCATCCAGACAAGAATGAAGATTTTGAATCACTAACAGAATATATTATCGCTAAAGGAAATGGTAAATACCCTTTCCCTTATATACTATCTTACGATGAACAAATAATAGTGCAAAACTTTGTTGATACCTGTAACGAAATGTTTAACCTATTTAAAAAATAAATTTAATTATTCACTTTCCATAACCATTAAATAAATCACCTTATGGATAACGAATAACACACTTTTTAACAACTAATAAACAAACCCACAAAACAAAACATTCCAACTAAAAATACATATGAAAAAACATATAAGAAAAGATAAAAATAATAACACAATAATAGCAAAAATACAAATAGATAAACTATTAAATGATTGGGTAAATTGTAAACTATATAAAATAGAAACACTCTACATATTTGGATTCAAATTAAACTATAATACAGAAGTATATAACTTCAATAAACCACTATCAGATTTATATAATTGGGATTGTATAGATGTAGAATATTGGGTGGATAATTGTATAGTAGAATATAATAATATACTTAGTCTAAGAGAACTAAAAAAGAAGACTAAATTACTAATAGAAAATCATTGCTAATAACATAATATAGATATACACAAATGTGTATATGAACCACCGTAGGTGAGTTCTAAGACACCTTCACAAAAGTTATATCTATATGTACCATTCATATCCTTTTCGTACCTCTAGTAGCACGTTATCGCTTTTTTAAGTAAAATGGTAAATCGTGGTAAAAAGTGGTAACTAATGGGAAAATCGAACAACCTCCTACAAGGGAACATTAAAAAACATTAACTTGTAAAGAAATAGTGTATTATATTTCCCCAATTTTTTTTAGACGTATCTTTCCCAGACCATAAAAAAGGTTATTTTTCATAGTATATTATATAAAACGTATGTACCTATATGTACTATAACATACACCCTATATTCACTATTATATATACACGAATGTGTGTACGTGTGTGGGTGTGCGTTAGGCATAGGTCGGTCAGCCCACCACACTATATAAAATTATATTAGATAGGGTAGGTACAAACCATAAAACCCCATACGAAATTAACGTATGGGTAATAGTTATCTAGTCCACTATTTGTGGATGATTTTACAAATATACAAAATCATTTTGACATATCCAAATTAGATGTTAATTTAGACTGAATCTAAATAAGATTTTGCATAGAAAAGTTTGGGCAATATTCTGCCCTTAATCTTCTAAGAAGATATGATACAAAGGTACGAATAATAATTGGGATATACAAATAAAGTTATTAACAATTGGGTGTTGATAACTTGTTGATAAGTGCTAGGAAAATATGGGGTAGGGTGGAGTCTACTCTTTCGGCTTTATTTCAGAGCCAGACCCTTTGTGATTAACAACAATGTAAAAGTACAAAATAGATTTGATATAAACTAATAAAAAGTGAATTATTTTTAAAGTTTTTTTTGGTGCTATATTATATAAGATTAAATGTAAAAATATATAAATTTTTTTTAGGTCTAGATGTCTAGTGTTTATGGGGGTTTTAGTAAAAAAGTTAAATTATATAAAAAAATATATGGTTAAATGTTTGGATATATGAAACTAAATGCCTTACTTTGTGGTGTTGAATTATTAATCATTATATAAACTTAAATTATTTATTATGCAAGAATCAGTAAAAACACAAGTAAACGAAATCTTAACTGCTAACGGATTAGATTTCACTATTGAAAAGTTACCATTAGTGGCAAAACAAAATGTTATGTTAGTAGGCGATGGTGGTAGTCTAATTAATGATATTAACCTAGTAGCATCACCTTACTATGGTTTACTTAATAGTAAGAGTGGGGAAATTATTAATACGGTTAAGCATGGTTATACGATATCACAGAATTCAGAAGTGGTTGAAATGGTGTTAAGGGGTATGCAACCGTTTGGTAGTGAGTTATCAGTACAAAAAGCGGGGTCACTTAACGGTGGGCGTAGAATCTTTATTCAATTAGCTATTGAGGGCGTTTCTAAGGTAGGTAACGATACTATTAAGCGTTATGTTACCGTTATTGATAGTAACGATGGTAGCACAGGTTTATCTATTGGTATTGGGGATTTCACGATGAGTTGTTCAAATCAGTTTTATCACTTTTATAAGAATGGACAGTCAAAAATGCGTCATACTGCTAGTTTGGATTCAAAGATACGTGAGATTCCAAATTTGATTGAGTTAGCGTTAAGTCAGTCTATGAATCAAATTGACTTATATAATAAGTTTGTTGGTGTGGGTGCATCAGATAAGAATGTTCACGATATGGTTAAATTGCATACTGGGTTATCTAAGTTATCTAGTGTGGCAGATATATCAGATGCTAGTTCTAGAGTTACTAATGCGATGGAAAAACTTTATGAGATGATTAGAGTTGAGATGGCACAAAAGGGTAAAAATGTGTGGGGTTTACATAGTGGTGTTACTAGATGGACTACTCACGAAAAATCAGCACCTAGACGTGAGAATGGTAGAATTGAGAGTGCTATGTTAAGTACTAACTACCGTACTAATGTTAAGTCGTTAGAATTCGCTAGAGAGTTAGCAATGGTATAAAAACCATATTACCAAATAATCAAGGGGAGCATATTGTTCCCCTTTTTTTTGTTTAAATTTTTTATGTTGATAAGTTGTTAATAAAATTAAATCGTTAAAAGTTATTAACAGTTGATAACTTTCGTTGAAATAACTTTATTAACATTTTGCTGTTGATAACGTGTTGATAAGTTGTTAAAAACTTTTGTTTAAAAAATTAGGTTTTGTGGATTTTATTTTGTAACTTTGAACTAAGACTTTTTTTTTAAAATGAAAAAAGTTTAAGGCACCATAACAAAGATACGAATAATATTTGACATATACAAATTAAGTTATTAACAATTGTAATTTTATTTTGTTAATAACTTTTGTTTAATTTATTTGGTAGTGTCGTTTTTATTTTGTAATTTTGCAAATTATTAAAAAAAAGTATAGACGTGTTGGAGTCTACTCTTTCGGAATTATTGCAGTTCCAGACCCTTCAACTTAATGACCTTACAAATATAAGAAATACTTTTCATATAAAAAAATTTATTCGCTATTGTTTTTTAATTATTTTTTTCTTACCTTTGTTTCAAGTCAAACAAATATAAAACTATAAGTTATGGAAAATGTAAATGAAGAAATTGTAAAATTAACAAAAGCTATGTATTCTGTTTATGGTGTTGCTAATGGTACTATATTAAGTAAAGAGCATAATATGATTAAATGGAGTGAAAAAGAATTAGGTAGTGAATTATTCAATAAGATATACGACCAATATTTTGAATGGCTTAAATGTAATACAACCCCCGAACAAATAAGAGTTGAAAAAGAAATAGAATCATTAAAATCTATGATGGAGAGTTGTTTTACTTATGGTGGATTGAATAAGGATAATAGATATATAAAACCATATATAAGTAAATTAGGTATTGAATTATTCAGTAAGGTATTTAATGAGTATTCTAAATATTTACGTGAAAACTATTTTGTTAAAACAGATGTATATACTGACCACGAGGGTTGTACATATAATAGTTTAATAAAGTTATAAATAAATTAGGATATTAATATTATTTTATATATCTTTGATGGAGTCAAACAAATTAAAACTATATACTATGTTACAAATTACAGAAAAAGAATTAGTAGAAGCTATTAAGAGTGCAAATACTTGTATTGCATTTGAGGATAGTGATTATCAAAAACAATATTTTAGAGGTGTTAAAGATACGTTAGAAAACCTATTGGTTAAAGCTAAAGCAAATGTAGTAATAAATAAATTTTAAAGATAATTAAAAAAAGTTATTGTCAATTCAATTATTATTATTATATTTGTAGAAGTCAAACATTAATCATTAAAACTAAATTATTATGAACTACAGAATCCCAAACAACTTATTATCTACAGAAAATAGCAAAACTACTAAAGGAGAAAAATTAGGGTATACTACATACATTATGTATCTTGCACCACATACGCAAAACTCTAAGGGTATTAATCTTTGTAGTCATGCGAGTAAAGGTTGTGCAAAGGCGTGTCTATTTAAGTCTGGTGCTGCTAGATTTGATGCTGTACAAGAGGGTAAAATGAATAAGACTGAATTTTATTTACATAATCGTAAAGGTTTTATGGAGCAATTGGTAAAGGAGATTACCAAGGCAGAACGTATGCATAAAGCAATTGTAGGAGATAAGCAATATAAGAAAAACGGTATCGATGTATTAAGATATAAAAACTTTGCTATTCGTTTGAATGGTACTTCTGATATTCCATTTGAGAAAATTAAATTAGAGAATGGTTTGAATATTTTTGAAACGTTTCCTAATGTACAATTTTACGATTACACTAAAAATCCGAAGAGATTTGAAAAAAAGCAAAGTGATAATTATCATTTGACATTTTCTAGGAGTGAAGATAATGATATCATTGCAGAGGACTTATTAAGTAAAGGTCATAATGTAGCAATTGTGTTTGGTGTAAAGGACGTTAACGACTTACCAAAGACTTATAAAGGGTATAAAGTTATTAATGGGGATGAAACTGATTTACGTTTCTTAGATGAAGAGAATGTAGTTATTGGACTTAAATATAAATTAGTTACAGGTAAAGGAACTAAAGGTCAAAATAAAGATAACGTAGATAATAACGACTTTTTAATTAAAGTTAGTGAATTAGTTTAAAAATAATAAGGTAATTGTTTGGATATTAAATTCTAAATGATTACCTTTGATAACATCAAACAATTTAAAACTATATAAACTATGTTAAATTCAATTAATTACTTCAAATTACAACAAGAAGCAAAAGAGATTTCAAAAAAGATTAGAACTGAAATTGGTGACCGAGGGTCATGTGTTATGGGTTATGAAATCTTTGTAGGTGGTTGTGACCAACCATTTGTTTCTCAACCAGCCCAAGGTAGTTCAACTTGTTACAAAGTTTATGAAGCAATCAAAGAAATGCTTTTATCAAAAGGAGTAACAGAAGCAGACATCAAAATCAACTACGGTGTGATGGACTAGCAAAGATACGAAATTAAAATGAGACTTCCAAATTTTTGGAGGTCTTTTTTTTGGTTCATTTTTAAAAAAATATAAGGTAGGTTGGAGTCTACTCTTTCGACATTATCTCAGTGTCAGACCCTTTCCTTAATTGGAACATAACAAAGATAAGAAAAACTTTTTAAATAAAAAAATTTATTTTACTAGGATTTTAAATTTCTTTTTCGTACCTTTGATAACATCAAACAAATATAAAACAATATAAACTATGAATAAGAACGAATATACAACTAAGGGAGCAAGAGTAATTTTCAACGGAAGACCAGGAGTGGTTATGAAAGCGTTGGAGTATAAGACAGTTATCAATTTTGATGATGCTGAGAGATGGGTTCATTTAAGACATAATCAGAATGATATGTCATTGTTGAAAAGCTTCAAAGCTTCAAGTGAGAAGTCTTCATATAGTGAAGCTGTAAGGAAGAGTGTTAAGGTATTGAATGCACCAATGGGTAGTGTACAACAAAAGCAAGACTATATAAACTATAAGCTTGTGAGTGAGGGTTGGAGTACTAATGAAGCTATGACTATCTTCATGGAAGCTTTGAATATTGCATCCAATGGAGAATTATTAAAAAATATATAGTATTATATTTGTTTTTTAATTATTTTTTTCTTACCTTTGATGAAGTCAAACAATTAAAACTTATATATTATGCACAATTTACATTTAGTAAGAATTAACGCTACAAGTCCCGAACAAGCTTGTAACCAAGTAGAAAACGAAATCATGGATTTTGGTAATGAAAACAACTGGCGAAGTATTGGTGGTTGCGTATCAGAGGATAATGAGATTTATGACCACGATAGTTATTCAAGGTGGAAACCAAGTGATGAAACTTCCGATGGTATAAAGGTTTATGGTAGTATCGAAGCGTTGAATGATAGGGTAAGAGAATGGTTAAAGTCAGACCAAGAAGAATATTATCGTAAAGATTTAATTGATGCTATTGATAGTGGAGAAAAGAAATTATCAGAGATAACCGATAGAATGGAATTATATGCTATTGGAGAATATATTGAAAAGCGTAAGGGTTTAACTGAATTAAGTAAACCATTTGATGCGTTTTATGTACTTGAAGATGAGTATAGAGGTTATAAATATGATGAGTGTGGTTTAACGTCTATGGACTATTCAGAGAAGTCAGAGGGAGAAAAAACATATATTGTATTTATTGATATGCACACTTAAGAAATTAAAAGGGGATTGTTAATAACTTTCCCTTTTTTTATTTGGAATTGTAAATATATTGTTTTATATTTGTATAGTCAAACAATTAAAAATTAAAACTATGAAAACACCAACACAACAAGAAGTAAGAAATTATTTAGAGGGTTTAGTATGGAGTAGGTTTACTGAAACTGAACTAAACGAAAAGTTATCAGAATTATTTGGAGAACCAATTGAAGTATATAATGTAAGTAAGGAAAGAGAAGAGAGTGGCGACCCCGATGAACTTGCAGATTGGAACTTAATGTTTAATGTTATTCGTGAGGACGAATACGAATTGTTTGGGGATATTTATATGCTACCAACAAGGGAATTAGATGAAGAGGGTAATGTTAAGATGTATATTACCGAAGTAGGTTACGATTTTTGTTAAATATAAAAGTATATAACTATGGAACCATTTATCAGTATCGGAGTAGCATTAATGTCAGTATCAATTATTTTTATTATTGTAACTGTTGTAAAAAACTTAAAATAAATTTGGAAGTTACAAAATAATTTCTTATATTTGTATCAGTCAAACAATTAAAACTTAAAACTATGAACTACTCACAATTTTTATTCTCTCAACTCTTTATGAATTATGTTGAACAAGAGGAAACTGAATATGTTGAATTAGAATATGATTTAATATTTCCTATTATGTTAGAACATAGAAAACTATTTCTAAGTTCAGAATATAATACTGATGAACAAGGGGAATATGAATGTATTCTTAATTATTTAATTAATGAAATAAAATTAGTATGAAAAAATTAGGGTATTACGCAATGGACAAGGATAAGAATTTATTCCAATACGAATGGGGTGCTGATGATGAATTTTCTATAATGAATTGTGATGGCGATTTTGTTATGGTTGACCCTAATGATTATGAAGTATTAGAAATATTCAATTCTATTGCAGAATAATTAGGATATATCATTTTATATTTGTATCTTTACTAAGAACTAAAAAACTAAACACTATGACTAAGAAAGTAACATACGATGATACTAGAGATGTATCAATTAGAGTTATCGCAAAACTTATCGAACTAGGGCATATAGAAGATAATGACAACCACTATTTTGAAATTCAAGATACTATTCACGATGAGGTTAACGAATTGTTAGGGTTAGATATTGATGATAATTTTGAAATAAATGTAGAATAAATTAGGATATGTAAAATATTATTTGTACCTTTGATGAAGTCAAACATTAAAACATTAAAACTATGAGTTACGAAATTATTTACGACAAACAATTTATTAAAGTATCTGAAGACAAATTTGTACCAATGATATTAAGTGGTAGTAACAACTGTTACGAATGGAGTCCTAGTGGTAAAGAAAGGCGTACAAGAAGTTGGTTTCCTTTTTCAATCAATAACCAATTAGTTTTGAGTGTTGATGAAATGGTTAAGCATTGTGAACAAACTAGACAAGATATAATTACACGTAACGAATCTAGAGAAAAGGACGAATGGTATGATGAATATAGTGACAGTGCATTTGGGTATTGGACTGCAATAGCAATAAACGGCACAACTGCTAATACTACATATGGACAATTCAAAGGTGTATTTACCACTGGATGTAAAAAAGCATTGACCGTAGAACAATTAGCAAATGAAAATATATTTGTTCACGTAAAAAATAGTTATTATTCACAAGATAAAAAAGATGAATTAGGTATCGACCCTTTTTCAAAAGTAGTAAGAAGTGGACAAGAATTATTGGATGCAATTGAAGAATGTAAGAAACAATTTGATGGTACTAAGATTGGTGTGACCATAGAATTTAGTGGGATGTATGAAAGTACAACTAAGTGGTTAAGAAAGAAATACTTTCCAAGACCACAAAAGAAAATAAAGAATATAATTGAGGTTGATGAATACTATACTATATTAGTGGACAACAATTATTTAGTGAAACGAACAAGAAATGGTTATAGATATACTTACTATCCTTACTTAAAGTTTATGACTAAAAAAGAAGCAGAAGTAAGGGTTAAAAGATTAAATAAGAAATATAAGGATACATATACTATCGAAAAAGTAAAAGAGAGAGCAAGAGTTGAGTTTGTTAGTATGGTATAAAATAGAAGGTAGGCAAACATAGTTTTAAGTTTGACGACAAAAAGATGGACAAAGGGGTGAATTTCTCAAAGACCTACCTTACCCCTCCATTTTTTCTAAAGAAAGTCAAACATAAATTTGGATATTAAGAAATTATTTATTAACTTTATAAAATAAACGTCAAATGGAAGAACTAATTTTAAAAAAAGTAAAGTGTGCAATAAGAGGTATTAGGATGGGAACTAAAACGCCAGAGGAATCCAGAATAGGTTATTGGTTAAAAAGATTGGAAGAAACCAATTCACTTTGGTATGAAGAATGTTTTAACAATTATCTAAAGATAAATAAAATGTACAACGATAAAAATAATTCAATGAAATAGTTTATAGTTTAGTTTTAGTTTAATGATGGAGGATGCACCTTGTGACTAGTTTCACTTGGTGCATTTTTTTTATAGAAATATTTGGTAGTTTAAATATAGTTTTGTATATTTGTTATGTCAAACAATTAAATTATAGAACTATGAAAGTAATAATAGATAGAGAAGAGTTTTACTTAACCACTGGTAGAATCCTAACCAACAATAGAGAATTACTAAGTAGGTTAGCACAAATAGAAAAGTTATTTTATTTTGATGGTAAACCAACAAAAGACGATATTTTATCTTGTGTTGAATTAGTAAAAGAACAACAAAAAGTAATTCAAGCTTTAACAGAGGAATTAAGAGAACACGGAATAGTAAAAAATAATCCCACTTAAATTTGTTTATATCGTTTTATATTTGTATCTTTGATGAAGTCAAACAAATTAAAACTAAGTATTATGGAATTTTTTGAAGTATATGATGAAGAAAGTGGTAAGATATTAAATATCGAAGCTGAAACACTTGAAGAAGCAATTGCAAAGAGTGAACTATTATGTTCAGAGTGTGGGTATTTTGAAGACGCTATTGCATCCCATTATGAAGAGTGTAGTAAATTAGAAGGAGATTTTATGTGTGTCAATTGTGGTGGTGGATTTTTTAGACATGAAATTATCACAGATGAAGATGGTGATGATTTTTGTTATAGTTGTAAATAAATTTGGATATTAATATTATTTTATATATCTTTACAAAGTCAAACAAATTAAAACTTAAAACATGAAAGAATTTAGAGTAGTACTTTACATTAATGGAGAAAAACAATGGATAAGTGTGTGGTCAGATAATAAAGACCAAGCAAAGAAAAAAGCATTGGAGTCGATAATGGTATTATCAATTGAAGAAATGTGAAAATAATCCACCATTTATTTGGTGGTTTAAAAAATAATACTTATCTTTACAAAGTCAAACAAATTAAAACTAAGTATTATGGAAAATAAAATTGTTTATATCGAGGGTGTAGGTTATTGTAAAGAGATAGTGGTTAATAGATACAATACTGATGGTATCAATGAACC
>Ga0255773_10004799_pt1 | contig 11370 bp, 19 predicted proteins | sample 011ome_17_FD_179971 | JGI IMG/M metagenome (GOLD analysis project Ga0255773, IMG submission 179971) | Coastal salt marsh microbial communities from the Groves Creek Marsh, Skidaway Island, Georgia - 011502XT metaG (version 2) | ecosystem: Environmental > Aquatic > Marine > Intertidal zone >...
GATTCAATGTCTGCAATCCTTTGCTTTAATGTTGAAATCATTTCGGCTTTGACTGGATTTATGTCAACCACGTTGGTCATAAATTACTCAACTTTGTATTTGCCAACCAATTCTTTAAGTTGATCAATGGTGTATTTTTGTGGTAAATGAGGCCCTTCAAGCCATTCTACAGCATCAATTCCAATTTTTTGCAATAAATTTATTCGGTAATTTATGATATTGCCCGACAGGTTGTTATTACATGGTGAACATTGAGCGTGACAATTCAATTCGTTAAACCTTAGCTCAGGGTGAGCGCCAACGGATTTATAGTGTCCTGCGTGAATCTGGCCCTGATGAATTCTGCCGCAACTGATGCAGGGCAAACCTTTATCGCGCTCTCTTATCCAACGATTAAATTCAGTTTGTGCCTTTTTTATCCAATATGATTTGTCTTGATCTCGTGATGCTTTTTTCATCTGACGAGTTTCTGTCTTGTATGCCTTGTCCTTGACCTGATTACCCCATGCGACCATGCAATCAACTGAGTTACAAGTCTTTTGAAAAGACGAAAACTTGGCCTCGAATTTTTCTTTGCAAATTTTGCATTTCATCTTTTTGGCTTGTTTCGTTGTTCTTGCTGATCTTTTTTCCGATAAAATTCCCTGATTTTTTCCAGTGTTATTTCTTTCACCGGATGAGTCAGATTCTTCCAGCCAGGGTCTCGAGGAGTGCTCACTTGCACAACCCAAATTCTGCTGGATTAGTTAGCTGAACCCCGAGACCAGATAGGTGTAGCTGCACCGCATCCAAAAATTCCATGTGTTGCTTGACTGTCATGGCGCTTGTAACCGGAAAGTCGAAAGGCTCAACCATCAGCTCAAGTTTTTGCTCGTACCCCATTGGCCTAATCAATCGGTCATATTTTTCTCGGTACTCTTCGCTGTCGCGACGAAGGATTGGAACCCCAAAGTGAAGTTTGCAATACGCTCGAATTTCCCATGCTTTTTGATCGGATTGTCTTTCGCCGTCAGCAAACCACCTGTACTGAAGCCGGTTTTGCTGTGTGGTCCTGTCGGTTGATACCTCGCGGATTACTACCTCAAGCGGTGAATCAATGTCCCATGCCTGGATGAAGCGCATCACGCCAGATCGCTCGTCATCGTTCTTGACGATGAAGTAAACCTCTTTTGCCTTCATGCGTCTGACTCCATCTTGAAGGACGAATCCCATCTTTGTCTCGCCAAGCATTTGCCTGGGACAAAAGACTCCCAAAAATCGCGAATTGCATTCGTCTGCATTGTTTTGCTTTTGCTTTTTATCGCTTGGTCAAGGGTAATTCTTTTTGGAGCGTGACGTTTTTCGCTAATATTTTTTGACGAAACAATCGCGCATGTTCTGGTGCAATTTTTTTGCTTTGAATGCCTCGCTTGATACTGATTGCGGCACGTTGGACATACTTTAATAATCATCAAATCCCTCCACAAAAATCTTGATGGTGCTGACTGTTTCTGGTTGATCTGCAAGACGGGCAAATTGGAGCCAATTCAATCATCGCCCCTGGCTTGACAGCCCTTGACTCTTTTAATAATGACTTGAACTCACCAATGGTAGGAGCAAAGGTCGGGTATCGTTCAATCGACAGGCTTAATGCTGCCTTGATTTGCTCGCCGGTATAACTTTCAAGTTGAACGTACCAAAGCCTTTTTGCTGGAATCTCGTCTTGACCTTTTAAAAAGTTTGGATATGCAACCTTTAGGTAACCAAACAGGTGGTTAATGATATCTTTGCGTTCACCAGTCGTTGTTCGTTGCGAGCTGTGACGCTGTTCTCCTTGTGTGATCTTCTTGAGTCCTTGGGTAGACAGATTTCCAGCCGTTTGCATTTGCTTCCTCCACCAGTTGTACTGGGTTATGACCAACAGCCGCTAGACTGGCGATCTTGTTTATCAACGTCTTTATTGCTCTAGGTGTTGACGTTGCTTTTGCTCTCTTTCGAGTCGCCATGTATTCATTCCATAATTCAGCATCGATACCTAGTTGATATACCTCAGCGGGAACCGCTTGTTTTTTTTGTACTGATAGTAATTTGTTAAAGACAGTTATTTGTTGTTGATCATTTAATGTTTGCGTTTTTAATGTATTCACAAAACAGTCATGCGTTGATGCGCTTTTGGCGTTAGAATCGCTCAAGCCCTTTGTTTCTGCATTGTCTAACGTGTTACCATTTTGCATAAACGCTGATTTTGGAGCAGGTTCGGACACGGTATACTCGATTTGAGCAAACCCTTTTTTGCCCTTTATCGCTTGACCTGTTTTGACAATCAAACGACAGCCGTTATATTCAACATTCAGCAATTTTTTGATGATTCGATACATTCTGGCATCAGAACAATCAAAACGCTTTGCTAATTGTGATGCGGAAACATCCCAATCATCAGGCTTACTTAAAAGGTAAAGATAAACCCCCAAACATTCTGCGCTCATCGGTACAGCAAATGTTTCCGTATTTAGAACCGTGTAGTGATTAGCGCGAGCTGCTCGCCTGATCATTTTGCGGCTTCCCAAACAACCCTGTCGGCTTTTTTCACTACCATTTTGTGAATAATCCCAAGATCATCAGTTTCAACAAATACCTGATTTTTCTTGATCCAGTATTCCATGGTCGGTCTACCGATACCTGTCATGAAACTGATCTTGTTTAAATTCAGCGGGGATTTATCGACGTACTCTTTTAATCCTATTTCCATAGTGACCTCCATATGTGAGCGCTCAGTATATATCAAAAGATTGAACAAAAAAAGGAATTTATTTGTAAAAAACGCTTTTATTATGGTTTTTTTTGATATAAGATGTCATTTCAATTGATCGGATAGGGGAATATCAATGGAAATAACACAGCAAGAAGTTGGCAGTCTTTTACAAGACATTGACGATGCATCATTTCATCTCCGCAAATATGCGGAAATGTCCCATGTCCCACAGGACTTGGCCGCTCGAATTAGCGCGATGTCTGATTTAATCAGCGTCCTGGCTGATGACATGGAAGAACACTTCGACGATTACGGAGACCGCATAGTTGAGGAGGAGGAGGATTACAACGCCGGTTTCAATGAGATTATGGATGCAGACATTATGGGCATGCTGCAATCCATGAGAATCAGATAATGACCGACTTCATGAAAAATCTCAAAAACCGAAAGATTGAAAGATCGTATCAGGCCAGTTATGCGCTGATGGATATCAGCAAGCATGTACACGGATTGTACAGGCTGGTTGAGTGCAGTCATAAGAAGGTGACCGATGAAGAGCTGAATGAGATTTTAGAGATGGCTCGCAGAGCCGAAAAGATTTACCAGCGTGTAGAAGGAGGGGCATCATGAATGGAAAATGGACGCAAGATAATTTTAATTTACACGACAAAAAAAACCCAGAGATATATGAGTTGTTCGTGAGGTTTGCCTTACAGGTTGCTAAGCGGAGGTCGTATTACTCAGCTAAAAACATTTTTCACAGGATCAGATGGGAGACTATGATCAAAGAAAAACAAAGCCAATTCAAAATTGATGATGGTTGGATTTCACATTACGCTAGAAAGTTTGTTAATGAATATCCAAAGCATAGTGAATTATTTAAGTTTCGAGAGAGAGCTAATTCTTACCACAAAGGAGAGGGGAATGAGTAGTGTTTTTGCAAAGCTATCAAAGATCGATGTGTCAAAGCACATTGAGAAAAAAGGCCAGCTGAGTTATCTGTCATGGGCGTGGGCGTGGGGAGTTTTGATGGAGCATTATCCTGATGCAAATTACATTTTTGGCGACAATGAAATTCACGCTGATGGTAGCGTTTCCGTTCATTGTTGGCTTGAAGTTGAAGGTATTCAAAGGTCGATGTGGCTTCCCGTTATGGATAACCGTAACAAGTCCGTGCAGAATCCGACCAGCAGGGATATTAGCGACGCCAAGATGCGGTGCTTAGTCAAGGCGATTGCCATGCACGGGTTAGGTCATTACATCTACGCTGGCGAAGACTTGCCAAGGGCTGAGTCAATCAGCGAAGACGAACTGAAAGCATTATCCGACATGATCGAGGTGACTGAAACCGATACGGACAGGCTGCTTAAACATTTCAAGGTTGAATCACTGCAGGCGATGGATTCCGCGCAATGTCGGCAAGCAATGACTTTGCTGAAGCATAAGGTGAAAGAATGATAAATTTATCGGACAACGTGCGCGTAACTGCTGACGCTATGCAATTCATCTTGCAGCATAAAGCTCAGCCCGAAAATGGAAAGGAGGGCAAATGGAAGTCAGTGGCGTATTATCGCACGATTAATCAACTGTCGGCCAGCGTGGCTCATTCTGTTGTTTATGAAGCTGTCAGAGACTGCGACAACGTAAGTCGTTTATACGGCACGATACAGGCGTTTATTGATCAGGCTGAACTATCGCTCACCGATAAAGCCCTAGAGCGGCTGAAGAATATGGAAACGGCGGAGTGATTATTCACAACGTCGAGCAAGGCACCCCAGAGTGGCTCAGGCTGCGTTTGGGGATGCCTACAGCCTCAAGGTTCGGTGACGTATACACCGCAACCGGCAAAGCCAGCGCAAGTGCAGAAGGTTACATGTATTCACTGCTGGCTGAGATTTTTGCTGGTGAGCCAGCCGAAAGCTACACCAGCGAGGCGATGGAGCGAGGGACCATACTTGAGCCAGAGGCGGTATCTGCCTATGAGTTGATCAAGGACGTGGAGACCCAGGTTATTGGTTTTGTGACCAACGATGATAAAACCATTGGTTGCTCGCCTGATCGAATGAATCTTGAGATCAAGTGTCCAGCGCTCCATAATCACCTGAAGTACCTGATTGATAACAGGTGTCCGACCAAGTACATCCCGCAGGTTCAAGGCTGTATGTGGATATGCGAGCAGGACCATTGGGACTTCATGAGCTACCACCCTGATGCTAGACCGCTGATCGTCAGGGTTGACCGAGACGATGGCTATATAACAGAATTATCCAAGCATTTAAATCAATTTCTTGTTAAAATGAACGACGCGAAAGCGTTACTAGGGGGAAGTAATGAAAAAGTTTAACGTAACACAAGCAAAAAGCGTTCCAGGCCGAGACAAGGCTCTGTGGATTCGTCATGGGATAGCATTTGAAAATGACAGTGGAAAAATCAGGGTTAAATTGGAGTCAATACCAATTCCTGATGAAAAAGGGGAGATTTGGTTGTCATTGTTTGAGGATAATGGCGAGCAGGGTGCTAGATCATCCAAGCCAGCACAACAGGCGCCAGACGATGATTTTGGCGATGATATACCTTTTTGATTATGCGAGGGCCAGATGTCTGCGATAGAATTTATCAATGGGGTCTGGCCTGTAGTAATCGGCTTCATCACCTTGGTCATAGTGCTGGCCAAGATGCACTCAGAGATTGAGACGCTAAAGGAAAAGGTTCGTACACTTTTTGATCTATGGAATAACAAGAGATGATGGAATTAGTCAGATTTGCATCATTTAAGGACAGGACAATTGGGAGGTTGACCTACAATGGCACACATTTTTTCACGGTGGAAAGGCCCTGGCTCGATAATCAACCGAATATTAGTTGCATCCCGACAGGCTTCTACCAACTTATCCGTGTCGATTCCCCGAGGTTTGGACCAGGGACGTGGGAAGTTGCTGCAGTTACTGGCCGCAGTCATATACTCATTCACGTCGCTAATACTCCTGCTGACGTTATTGGTTGCATCGGCCTCGGTATGGGCCTGTTTCCTCAGCTCCAAGGCGTATCAAGCAGCAAGGCGGCGATTGAAAACTTTTACCTGATGACAGCTGGCTTCGACAAGGAGGAGTTGATAGTTAGGGAAGGGACGTTGAGCTGATGGGCATTCTTGGTCAGTTATTCGGCAGCGAGAAGGTCATGGACGCCGCAATAGGGGGTATCACCAAGGGCTTTGACGCGCTGGTATACACTGATGAAGAGAAAGCAGTAGATGCCGCCAAGGAAAGGGCAGAAGCCAGGTCGATGATCGTTGACTGGATGAAAAACACACAGGGCCAGAACATAGCGAGACGATTGATTGCATTGATTATCACGCTTGTCTGGCTGATGATGTACCTGATATCCGCAGGGCTTGACCTTGCAGTGGTATGGATAGACGCATCTCTCAGGTCTCAGGTGTCTCAATCTGCTTTAGCAATAGGGCAGCGGGCCGACTCAATGACTGGGGCAATGATGCTAATCTTGGCTTTTTATTTTGCGGCACCGCATATGGATAAAATTGTGGGAGCTGCTATTGGTAAATTTGGGGGAAAATAATGTCGGAATTAAAAATTGAATATATATCGGCGACCGATTTAGTCCCATATGAGAATAATTCGCGCACTCATAGCCAGCAGCAAGTAGATCAGATTAAGCGCAGCATGACAGAGTTTGGATTCACCAATCCGATATTGATAGATGAGCACAATAGCATTATAGCCGGTCATGGAAGGCTTCAGGCTGCACAAGAGCTTGGCATTAAGTTAGTGCCTACTATCACGCTAAAGGGCTTAACAAAAGCCCAGCGGAAAGCATACGTTATTGCGGACAATAAACTGGCTTTGAATGCTGGATGGGACTTGGATGTTTTAAGATTGGAAATCGATTTGCTTGGCTCTATGGATTTTGACTTAGATTTACTTGGGTTTGATTTTAAAGAGCTTTCAACACTGACAGACATAGATGGAGAGTTTCCAGAGCTTATTGACGGAGATAAAGAGCCGTTCCAGAAAAAAACGTTTACATTACATGATGAACAAGTATCTTTAATTGATGACGCAGTTTTAAAGGCTAGGAGTAACCCATTGATAGACGAAGGAATCAACGATAATTCAAACGGCAATGCTCTTACATTTATTTGCAAGCAATGGCTAGAAAATGCCAAGCGCTAAAGAAATACAGGTAAAGCTGATAAAAAAACACGCTGCAGCAGCAATAATTCAGAAGTATCATTATTCAGGTAAAGCGACACAAAATAGCCAGTTGAACTTTGGCGTATTTATAAATGACAAACTTGAGGGAGCCTTACAGTTTGGGCCTCCAATAGATCGCCGAAAACTATTGCCTCTTGTAAAAGGCTCAAAGTGGGGCGATATGATAGAATTAAACCGAATGGCTTTTGGACCTTTGCTGCCAAAGTTCAGCGAAAGTCGCGCAATTGCTGTCTGTATGAGAATAATCAAAAAACAATACAGTCAAATCAAATGGGTAGTCAGCTTTGCTGATGGAACTCAATGCGGAGACGGCACGATTTATAGGGCGAGTGGATTTGTGTTAACCTCAATTAACAAAAACTCAACAATTGCTCGTCTTCCATCTGGCGAAATTGTAGCGATTCATGGAACGTCCAAAAGAGATATGAGTGGCGCAGAAAGATTGGCGGGTCACCAGTTGCGATACATAAAATTTCTGGACGAATCAGAAAGGCAAAATTTAACAGTGCCGATTATACCGTTTGAAGAGATTGACAAACGGAACGCTGGAATGTATTTAGGTAAGAAAAAATCGATCAAACAAAGGCGTGCAAAAAAGCAGGAGTTAGAGAGCCCCTCTAATCTGGGCGGTGCGATTCCGACCTGCACGCTCCAATCTATTTCATCTGATGATTTATGTAACCATGTAACGATAGACTGACTGATAATTTTGTCGCTATATAAAAGAGAAAATCATGACTAACCCTGTGGGTAGGCCAAGAATAGAAATTGATGTAGAAGAATTGAAACGGTTGTGCCGTTTGAATTGTACGATGGAAGAGATTGCAGCATTCTTTGGGTGTGATAAAAAGACCATAGAGCGTCGATACGCAGATGAGGTTGATTTTCAACAGGCAATTGATCAAGGCAGAGGCCTGGGCAAATTGTCTGTAAGGCGCAAGCAAATGCAAATCATGGACGAACAAAACTCCGCAACGATGGCTATCTGGCTGGGCAAACAATTGCTTGGTCAACGCGACCACCAAGACATAACAACAGACAACAATCCAATCAGCATTAACATAATCAACCCAAATGGCTGATATAGCGCCTACAAGCCCTCAGTTTGAGTACATCATGAGTCAGGCAAGATATCCCGCATTGGTAGCGGGGTTTGGTGCAGGAAAGACTGAGGCGGCGGTCAAGCGAAGTATTATAGGCAAGCTGATTAACCCTGATTGTGATCGAGGCTTTTATGCTCCAACTTATGATCTAATCAGAATGATTGCTTTCCCAAGGTTTGAGCAAGCGCTGGAAGAAATGGGCATTCCTTATCGATTGTATAAGTCGCCATTAAACTACATTGAGATTGGCGGTAAGGGAAAAATATATTTCAGATCAATGGACGCTCCTCACAGAATTATCGGCTATGAGCATGCAGATGCTGATGTTGATGAGCTGGACACGATGAAGCCTGATGATGCGGCATATGCTTGGCGACAGATCGTTGCTCGAAATCGACAAAAAAAGATTAATGGCAGTGCCAATTCCGTAGGCGTAACAACAACGCCAGAAGGGTTTAAGTTTGTTTACGAGACGTGGAAGAAAAACCCAAAGCCAGGTTACCAAATAATTCAAGCGCCAACAAAAAGCAATCCATATTTGCCTGAAGGCTACATTCAATCACTGACAGACATTTACCCGTCAAACCTTCTGGCGGCATATCTCGAAGGTCAATTTGTCAATCTGCAAAGTGGGACGGTTTATAGCGCATATGACCGAATAGCGTGTCGCAGCTCTGAGACCGTTAACGATGGCGAGCTGCTTAACATAGGGATGGACTTTAACGTAACCAACATGAGCGCGGTGGTATATGTTTCACGTGGAACAGTCTGGCACGCTGTCGATGAGTTTAAAGGCATATATGATACGCCAAATATGATTAGAATTATCAAGGAGAAATACCCTAATCACTCGATTAGAATATACCCTGACGCATCAGGTCGAAGCCGCAAATCGGTCGATGCTTCAATATCCGACATTTCCTTGCTAGAATCAGCAGGATTTGTTATATACGCCAACCGATCGAATCCACTGGTCAAGGATCGGATTGTCGCTACTAACGTCGCTTTTGAAAAAGGGCGAGTTAAAATCAACGATCAGGCATGTCCTGAATATGCGCGTTGCATGGAGCAACTGGCCTATGATGCCAATGGATCGCCAGACAAAAAAAGCAATCTTGACCACCTTCCCGATGCGGGAACATACCCCATCGCCTATGAAATGCCCGTCGTGAAGCCGGTGGCCGATCTACGCATAAGATTTGTGAGCTAAATATGCCTGTCGATACACCACGCCAAGAATACACCAAAAACCTCAAGAAATGGCAGTTAGTGCGCGATTGCGATGAGGGCGCATCTGCTATCAAGTCCAGAGCAAAAGGCTCAGAGGGATTGCTAGGCGGTCAGCCTGGAACTGCTTATCTGCCGCCGCCAAACTCCAGCGATGGAAGTTCAGAAAATAAACTAAGGTATCGAGCTTATGTAGAGCGGGCCAGTTATGTCAATTTCACAGGACATACCAAAGAAGGCATGCTTGGCATGGTCTTTAGACGACCATGCACTGTAGAAGTCGATCCAAACATTGAATACATGATCGACGACGCTAATGGCGACGGACTATCGCTTGAGCAGATGATTAAAGATGCTGCTGGCGAAACTCTAATGGTCGGACGTTATGGCCTATTGGTTGACTATCCTTCAGCACCACTTGGGCTAACTGACGCCGAAGTTAGAGCATTAAATTTAAGGGCTAACATTCTTCCATATCCAGCGGAATCGATTATTAACTGGAAAACCGAAAGTTATGGAGGCGTTAAAAGGCTGACGATGGTGGTCCTGCGCGAGCCAACCATGAAGTACAGCGAAGATGGGTTTGAAGCCACAGAATGTATTTATCATCGAGTTCTAAGGCTTGACGATGGCATATATGTTCAAAATTTATACGATGAAAACAATGAGATAATCTTATTTGGGACAGAGCGCGAACCTGAAGAAGAAGGCGAATACGAGGCGGCTGAATATAACATCTATCCAAGAAAAATGGACGGATCTTTGTGGGACGAAATTCCGTTTATATTCGTCGGGTCAATCAATAACGATGAATCGGTAGATAAGGCTCCGTTATATGATATCGCTGAATTAAACATCAGCCATTATAGAAACTCAGCAGACTATGAGGAATCCAGTTTTCTGGTAGGCCAACCAACGCCAGTATTTTCTGGCTTGACGCAATCATGGGTCGAGCAAAACATGAGCGGCGGTATATCTCTAGGGTCAAGGTCAGGAATAATGCTGCCCGAAGGTGGAAGCGCTCAACTATTGCAAGCATCTGAGAATCAAATGCCATTAAAAGGCATGGAAATAAAAGAAATGCAGATGGTAAAAATCGGCACCAGGATCATTCAAGATCAGGGCGGTGTTGAAACAGCAGAAGCCGCAAAGATTCGATTCAGCGGTCAGAATTCAAAGCTGGGATCAATTATTATCAACATAGAAGAAGCGTTTTATAAATGCCTTTGGTGGGCAATGGATTACATGGGCGGAACTGCCGAGCCAGTAATTATAGTCAACAAGGAATTCTATGACGCGAGTGTTGATCCGCAATTATTGATGGCTCAGATTCAGTTAATGGATCGAGGCGTAATAGCGAAAGATGATATCAGGCATTTAATGAGACGCTCTAACTTGATCGATGCCGAGCGAACTAATGAAATGCTTGACGATGAAGCTGATGCTGAAGTAATGGGGCCGATATAATGCCGTTGCCAACGGGTAAGAAATGAGTTCAACTCAATATCTAATTGATGCAGCTACAAGGCATCAGATATTTTTGCAAAGATATGGCGATGGCAAATCGAAAGAAGCTGTCAAAATGCTTAATCGGTTGCGTCGTGAGATTAACGCTAGACTTGCCCAGGAGCCAACAAACTTCCAAGCACAGCGATTGCAGGATGTACTAAAGGACATCACGATATTAAGCCAGTTACGCTTTCAAGACATAAAAGCATTGGTAGAAATGGAAATGCTGGACTTGGCGCAATCAGAAGCAAAATTTAGCGCAAGCATGATGACCAATACTGCTACGGTTGATTTTGTATTGCCAGCGCAAGTAACCTTGATTGCCGCAATAGAAACGACGCCAATGGCCGTTATAAGCGGTGTGGCCCCGACAATATCAGAGTCTTTGACAAACCTTGGCACAAAAAAATTGGCTCAAATAGCGCTTGCAATAACGGACGGGGTGACTCTTGGCGATACGACTCAAACCATCAGCCAAAAGGTTAATACGCTAATCAGCACTTTAATGAAACGCCAAGTTACATCATTGGTCAGCACGATTATCAACCATGTAAGCAGCGTTGCTAGG